>SMUX01323390.1_pt1 | contig 85515 bp, 80 predicted proteins | sample 2456431 | NCBI WGS metagenome assembly SMUX01 (sample SAMN11095930, study PRJNA526329) | marine sediment metagenome | biome: Marine sediment; feature: Surficial sediment; material: Deep marine sediment; isolation source: Hadal surficial sediment | place: Pacific Ocean | collected 2014-11 | depth... | reverse complement strand
GGCATTTTTGTTCGTTTTAAATTTTTCTGGTTCTTTCGCCCCTTCGGTCGAGCCGAGGCCGCTCCTGTTCGTCCATGAACCCGCGGCACTTGTGCTTCCTGCACATCGGATGAGGGTAGCCGAAGGTCGCTCTTGTGGATCCATCCACTCGCGGCATTAATACGTCCCTGTATGTCAACCGCGGGGGAAATGGTTTTGGGTACTGAGTACCTCGCGTGCGGGCGACCGACAGGACGTCGGAAGGTACGGCAATGCAGGAGCAATTGCCGAGCCGGCACCCCGTTAATGCATCGTCGGTGAAGCCGACTCCTTTAGGAAGCTTTAGAAGAAGTGATGTTACGGACGGACGCCGTCACGTCCTTCCTAAGGGGAAACTCATAACTCCCCCCCGGCTTAAGCTCTAATATCTTCCCCCCCACACTCACCGTCACCAGCTCCGGCCCATCCTCATCGATAGACAAGGTGAACTTGTCATCATCGATATCCAACTCATACCACTGCTTACGATGTCTGAGTCGTAGATGTAGCCCATGCAGGTGCTCCGGCAACCGCGGGTTAAACGAAATCACATCCCCGGTAGTATCGATCTCCGCATAGTGTCGCAACACGATATCCACGGTACCGGCCATGGCGCCAAGGTGGATACCCTCCGGCGTCGTACCCCCCTGGACATCGGCGATGTCACTCTCGAGCGCCTCGAGGAACATGGCCCAGGCGGTGCTGCGATCGATGCGATCCAGCACCGAGGCATGCACGACCCGGCTGAGGGTGGAGCCGTGCCAGGTGCGCTTCATGTAGTACTCGACGTTCCGGCGAATCATGTCATCGTCGAACTCATACCCGAGCTGATTGAAGAGTCGCCGCAATTCCGTGGCCGGCAGCAAGTAGAACAACATCAACACATCCGCTTGTTTCGACACCTTGTAGCGATTGGGGGAGTCGCCTTCGGCCTTGAGGACGCGGTCTAGTCGTTCGATATTGCCGTATTTCTTTCGATAACCTTCCCAGTCGAGCTCTTCCAGGTCTTCGTAACCTTCGAACTGGCTGATGATACCGTCGTCGTGAAACGCAATAGTCATCTTGTGGGTGATGTCGATCCAGCGCTTGGTCTCGTCGCCGCGCAGGTCCAGTTTCTCCTTCAGTTCCCGGCGCGCGTCCGGCATGAGCAGATCAAGCACTTGTAGCGCCCGTTCCAACACCCACACCGCCATGACATTGGTGTAGGCATTGTTTTTGACCCCCGGCTCATCGGAATCGGGATACTTTTCGTGATACTCGTCCGGCCCCATAACGCCGTGGATCTCGAAGCGCTTGGTCTTCTTGTTGTCAGTCGCCACGCTCGCCCAGAAGCGCGCGATCTCGACGATCATCTCGGCGCCGTAGAGGGCCATGAACTCCCTGTCGTCGGTGACTATGAAATACTGCCAAGTGTTGTAGGCGATGGCGATATTGACATGGCGCTGGAAGTGGCTGTAATCCAGTCCCCACGTGCCCGACCTTGGGTTTAAATGGACGACCTGGGTCTCCTCGCGCCCGTTGGTGCCACTCTGCCAGGGATACATGGCACCGTGATAGCCCTCCTCAGCCGCGAGGCAGCGGGCGACATCGAGGCGCCGATACCGATACAGCAGCAGATTGCGCGTGATCTCGGGCAGCCGGAGGGTGTAAAACGGCAAGATGAACAGCTCGTCCCAAAAGATATGGCCGCGATAGGCCTCGCCGTGCAGGCCCCGCGCTGGCACGCCCACATCCAGCCCGATGCTATTGGGGGAGACGGTCTGCAGCAGATGAAAGATATGCAGTCTTAACACCATTTGCTCGGAATTGGACGACTTGATCTTGACGTCGCACTTGTGCCACAGGGACTTCCAGGCGCGGGTGTGGGATTGCAACAGCTCGTGAAAACGTCCACAACGCTCGAGTGCGAGCCGCGCCTCGTACGAGGCCTCGCTGATCGCCCAATCGCGGGAGCTATACAACGATACAATCTTCTCGACCGTCACCGTTTCCCCCTGCGTGACTTCGAATACGAGCTCTTGACCAATGATGGACACGTCGCGGAAGGTCCGCCGCTTCGGTTTGATCCCCTTGTCACCACGATAGACTCGGGTGCGGGCCGCCTGTGCAACCTCGATACGGGACTGATTAGTATCCACGAGCAGATAGACAGCGTCTTTGCCGGCCTCCCCCATGTCCAGGGTTTGTAGGTGGGTCGAATTGAGTTCGCGGTAGCGGGCGACGCCGGCATTGATCACCGAGCCGTCCAGGGCCGACTGTACGGTTACGCGACCGGACCAGTTCTCGGCCGTGATCGCGTACTCGATAGCGGCCAGGTGCGGATCGCCCATGTGTACGATGCGACGACTGGTAACGGTGGACTCGCGCCCCCGGCGATCGCGAAAGTGCACGCGGCGATTGAGGATCCCGCCTTTCATATCGAGTTCTTGGCGATAATCCAGGATCTCGACCGCCATCAGATTGAACCAGTCGCCGTCCTCGGGGCGGAACTTGAGGAACAGCCAGTTGGGGAAATTGACCAGGTCCTCGTTGGTGATGGTGCGGCCGGCGACTTGGCTGTCTAACCGGTTGTAACCGCCAGCGAGATAGGTGCCGGGGTAGTGGATGGCCTCATCGGCCTGCGATTCCTCCGCCGCCCCGCGGGTGGCAAAGCAACCATTGCCGAGCGTGCACAGCGCCTCGCGCAGGGGTTCGTGCTGGGGATCGAAGCCTTCGTACACCAGCGACCATTGCTTCATAAATCGGATCCTCGCGTCAGATCGGTCAGGATGTGCAGGAACTGTTGGGTCTCGTCGGTATCACGCAAAGTATAGTTGGCCGCCGTTTCGCGCGCTTCAGTGCCGACGAGCACGCCGATGCCGCGCCCCTTCAACGCCCGGAACGCATCCTCATCGGTGATGTCATCGCCGACATAGATGGGCACCACATCATCCCCATCGAGGTGCAGGGTCTGCAATAGCAACAACACCGCCTTGCCTTTGTCCCAATCGATCTTCGGTCTGATCTCGAACACCTTCTTGCCGTGACGCTTATGTAGATTAATATAGTCGGTCAGCGCCGTATCTACGATACGTTCGATCTCGGGGACGCGATCCGGTGATACCAGCCGGTAGTGCACCGACAGTGAGTAGGTCTTGTTCTCGACAATGCTGCCGTCGATGTCGGCGATTCTCTCCTCGATGGCTCGACTGATGGCGGCCACCGCTTCCATAAACGGCTTGCCCTTTTCGTTATGCACGCTCGACGCACCCGGGGTGCTGATCTCAAAACCGTGGTTGCCGGAGTAAATCAATTCTTCGAGTTTGACCAAGGCGGCGACATCGGCCAGCCCGCGGCCGCTGACGATGGCGGTGACACAAACGCTAGCCAACTCCCGCACCGTCTCTCGCATCTCGGGGGTCATGATCGCCAGTTCGGGTCTAGCGACGATGGGGGTCAGCGTACCGTCGTAGTCGAGAAACACGGCGGCACGCTTGCCCTCGAGCCGATTGCGGATGTCACCACTGTGCCCTAGGGCCGAGGGCAGGTCAGCGATTAAACCAGTCATCGATGTCTTGCACATTGATCTCGGCGAGATCGTTGACCACGATATCGGCACCATTGGCCATAAGCGCCTCGCGGTTGTTGCCGCGGTCGATGCCGAGCACCAAAGCGAAGCCACCGGCGCGGCCGGCCTGCACCCCGGAGACGGCGTCTTCGACCACCACACTGCGGCTGACGGGCACGCCTAGCATTTCTGCGCTCTTGGTGAAGATGTCGGGATCGGGTTTACCCTTCAGGCCAAGCTGTTCTGAGTTCACGCCGTCGATGCGGGTGACGAACAGGTCTTCGACCCCGGCCATTTGCAAGATCTCTTGGCAGTGTTTGCTCGACGAGATGATGGAGGTCTGCACCCCGGCCGCCTTGAGTTCATGGATAAGCGCAATGGTGGAGTGGAACAACTTGGGACCGTCTCTATGCAACAAGCGCTCGAAGATCGCGTCCTTGGCGTTGCCAAGCCCGCACACCGTCTCTTGGCCGGCGCCGTCGGTCTGATCGCCGGAGGGCAGATCGATACCACGCGATTCGAGAAAACTCTGCACCCCCTTGTAGCGCGGCTTGCCATCGACATAGGTGAGATAATCGCCCTTGGCATCGAACTCACGAAACGCCTCGCCATTGCGCTCGGCACGTTCTTCCAGGTAGGCGTCGAACAGTTCCTTCCAGGCGACCGAATGCAACAACGCGGTGTCGGTGACCACACCATCCATATCGAAGATCACGGCATCGAAGCCGAGCTTAGAAGGGTTGGAACGATTGCTCACTGATGACTATCGCGTTCGCCTGGTTTGGTACGACTCAAGGCACGACACGAACCATCAGCGGTCGAGCTCGGCCCATAATGGGCGTTAATGATAACGGATCTTTCAGTCAGTCAAAACCGGTTCGGTGTTGGGGATGTACTCTTCCAGGATGGGGAAGTCGCTGAGCTCCTTCTCAATCGCCGCGCGCAGATAGGAGTCCACCCACCAGAAGATGTCAGTCTCCCGAATGGCGCGACGCAGTCGCTTCATACGCCGGCGGCGTTCCTCCGCCCCCATGGTGAAGGCCTCATGGATGCGATCGGCCATGCCCTCGATGTCATGCGGGTTCACCAGCAACGCACCCCCCTGCAATTGACCGGCGGCCCCCGCAAACTCGCTTAAGATCAACACGCCATCCTTCTTGACCTTGGCCGCACAGTATTCCTTGGCCACCAGGTTCATGCCGTCCTTCAACGGCGTGACCAGGGCGATATCCGCCGCCCGATAGTAGGCCAGTAGTTCCGTCAACTCGTGATTACGAAAGAGATAGTGAATCGGCACCCAACCCGACTCGGTGAATTCGCCATTGATCTCACTGACGAGGTGTTCGATCTCGAGCCGCAAATTGTGATACTCGGGGATGTCGGCGCGGCTAGGCACCACCTGCTGAATCAAGATGACCTTGTGGTGCATGTCCGGATAACGCCTGAGCGCATGGCGGAATGCCGCCAACCGATTGGGGATGCCCTTGGTGTAATCCAGCCTATCGACACCGAGGATGAGTTGGCACCCGAGCAAGTTGTCGTGGAAGTATTGCGCGCGCTGCTGCACCTCGTCCGATGCCGCCCGCTCGACAAGGCTCTTATAATCGATGCCGATAGGGAATACGCCGACGCGGACCTCTCGGTCCTTCACGGCCACGCCCTGATCGGCGGCCAGCGTCGGCACCTCGAAGCGCATGGTCAACGTCTGACCCTTGCCTTGCACCGATACGCCCTTCAACAACGCGCGTACGCACTGTACGAAGTTGCGCCTATCGTGCAGCGTCTGAAAACCGAGCAGGTCGAACTCGAGCAGGCTGCGCAGGACCTCGAACCGCCACGGCAGCTTGAGAAAGATATCGAGCGACGGGAATGGGATGTGCAGAAAAAATCCCAGGCGCGATTGCACGCCAAGCCGGCGCAGCTCACGCGCCACCCCCATCAAGTGATAGTCGTGCACCCAAATGAAATCATCGGGGCGATTGCGCCTTTGCAACGCGCGCGCAAACTTGAGGTTGACTTGTTGGTACACCTGCCAGAAAGCGGGATCGAAATTGCAGTTGGTCTGCAGATCATGAAACAGCGGCCAGATGATCTCGTTGGAAAAACCGTTGTAGAACTTGTCGCGTTCGTCGGCCGTGAGCATCACCGGCCCGAGGCTGTAACCGGCGTCGCGCGTCAACTCGGCAAGCGTGGTTTCGAGCTCACTGACGTCTTCGTCGACGGTGCCTGGCCAGCCCACCCAAATGCCGCCGCGGTTGCGCAACACCGGCAGCAGGGCGCTGACCAACCCGCCGGAGCCGGGCTCCACGTTCCACTGGCGGTGGGCGAGGCGTTTGAATATGAACGGTAGGCGGTTGGAAACGACAACGAGTCGCCCGCCATTGCTGGTGGTCGAAGAAGTGTCCGCTGACATGAACCCGTTTCCTGGCGACATGAGCCGTCCCCTTATCCATTTCCTGGTGGTGCAGCGGGCGCGCGCGATGCAACCGTATTCTTGTTGGCATACCGAATCGATTGCGGTGTCTGCGCCCAAGATTCTGACACAGATCCGTAGCGGGCGGCCAGCCGGGACATGGAAAGCGACTTTTTCCTGGGTTTTAGGCGTTTCTTGACACAGGGCCAGGCTCAGGACAGCATCGCCAAAATCAAGCCCAAACTAAAAATGGAATAACAATGTCAGCCCTTATCTGCGGTTCGCTTGCCTACGATACCATTATGGTGTTCGACGATCGTTTCAAGAATCACATCCTGCCGGACAAGGTGCATATGCTGAATGTGTCCTTTCTAGTACCGGAGATGCGTCGCGAGTTCGGCGGCTGCGCCGGCAATATCGCCTACAACCTGAAACTCCTGGACGAGGATCCATTGCCCATGGCCACGGCCGGGCGTGACTTCGCGCCTTACTCGGAGTGGCTGGACCGCTGCGGCATTAGCCAAAAACACATCAAGATCATAGACAGCACCTATACCGGCCAGGCCTTTATTACCACCGACCAAGACGACAATCAGATCACCGCGTTCCATCCCGGGGCCATGAACCTATCGCATGAAAACGATATCGGTGACGCCAGTGGGGTGACCATCGGCATTGTCTCGCCCGATGGCCGCGACGGCATGATCCAGCATGCGGCCCAATTCGCCAAGGCTAAGATCCCGTTTATCTTCGATCCCGGCCAAGGCATGCCCATGTTCGACGGCAGCGATCTAATGACCTTCGTCGAGCAGGCGACCTGGGTCACGTTGAACGACTACGAGGCCCAGCTCATGACCGATCGCACCGGCAAGTCCGTAGAGGAATTGGTCGGCCACGTAGAGGCCCTGATCGTGACCCTGGGCGGTGAGGGCTCGCGCATCTACACCGACGGCGAGTGCCTTGATATACCGGCGGCACCGGTGTCGGCGGTCAAGGATCCCACCGGCTGCGGCGACGCCTACCGCGCCGGTCTACTATATGGACTCATGCACGACCTGCCGTGGGAGACCACCGGCCGCGTCGCGGCGCTGATGGGGGCCATCAAGATCGAACACCCCGGCACCCAGCAGCAGCACTTTACTCGGGACCAATTCGACGCCCGGCTGAAGCAGGCGTTCGGGATCACTATATAGTTACGAGTGTGCGTGTCGGCTCCGCCGACGGTGTATGACACGGGGTTTCGCCCCCGCACCACGAGGTACTTTCGTTTCGGCGAAAGTACCCAAAGCCATCTTGCCCCGCGGTTGACGTGCAAGGATGCACTAATGCCGTGAGCGCAGGGATGCGCAAGAGCGGCCTTCGGCCCATATTGCTTCGGTAGCCGGCACTTGCTGCGCTGCGCTATCCTGCTCCGCTCGCAAGACCGGGATGCGCCGTCCGTGGCGAACCCGTTCGGCGGGACGAGCGTCCACTGGACTCTCGTCAAATCTCCCCCTCACCCATGATGCCCACGGCCGGACGCCGGGTTTCCTTCCCCGGCCCCTTAACAGGGCCGCGTTTCGGCTGCCCTCGTCTGATGTGCAGGGATGCACGAATGCCGTGAATGCAGGATGCAAATGAACGGCCTCGGCTCGACCGTAGGGGCGAAAATTCAAGGCACTGCACACCGAAAGTTTTTGTGAAGTTGTTGCCCCTTAAAGCAAGCCGAGTCTGGTGCGCAGACGAAGTTCAGCCCGAAGGGGCGCGAGAGGGGTGAAGCGGATAAAAGACAAAGGTCCCGTGGACCTTTGTCCCGCTGAACGGGCTCGCCATGGATGGCGAGCCCTGGACTTGCCAGCGAGAGCAGGGAAAGTGGAGCGCAGTAAGTCGCGCGTGCGGCCGAGGGCACCAGGGAGGTGCCCTCGGAGCACCTGCTGAGACCAGCACCTAAGCGAGGGCACCGGCGAAGCCAGCGCCGCGCCAGGGGGAGCGTTTCTATGGGTACTTTCTTGTCGCGACAAGAAAGTACCTCGCCCACCCGGGCGAGACCGGGTTAGTACACCGTCGCGGTAGCGACACAATATATTGGGGTACGGGGCCCATGCCCCAGGCTCGGCCTCCCGGGGCCACCCCGGCCAGCCCACTATATATATAGTGCCGCCCCCGCCGCTAATCGGCACTCCCAAGCCTTCGGTCTCCCTCGCTTGACACCCCAAGGGGATGGGTCTAGTCTACTTTAAAACTACCACATCTTGTGTTTCGGGGTTTTTTCCTAACAATAAGTCTAATCAAGGGGAGGCATTCGCACCCATGAAGGCGGTTTCACTCAAAAAAACAGAACTATCGCTTGACGACATCTTGCTGCAGGCGGCTTCACTCGATATTTGGGACAAGAAGTATCGCCTGAAGGAGAAATCCGGCGAACCCTTGGATCAAGACATCGACGACACCTATCGCCGGGTGGGACTGGCGCTGGCCGAGGTGGAATCCACCCCAGAGAAGCGTGAACACTGGGGCGAGCGATTCCTATGGGCGTTGCAGCACGGGGCGATCCCGGCTGGTCGCATCATTTCCAACGCCGGCGCCCAGGATCACAAGCCGGCCACCAGCACCATCAATTGCACCGTCTCGACCGCCATCCCGGATTCTATGGACGGTATCTTAGGTGCGGTGCACGAGGCCGGGCTCACGCTTAAGGCCGGCTGCGGCATCGGCTACGAGTTCTCTACCCTCCGGCCCAAAGGGGCCTTTGTTAGCGGGGCCGGGGCTTACACCTCCGGCCCCCTTTCTTTTATGGATATCTTCGACGCCATGTGTTTCACGGTGTCGTCGGCCGGCGGCCGCCGGGGGGCACAAATGGGGACGTTCGACATCTCGCATCCGGATGTCCTCAACTTTATTCGCGCCAAGCGCGAGGACGGTCGGCTACGCCAATTCAACTTATCGTGCTTGATCACCGATGAGTTCATACAAGCGGTAGAAGCCGGCGCCCCCTGGGACCTGGTGTTTCCGGCCGACAAACAGGCCTACGACGATTCCGACACCCGCATCGTCTGGCGCCGCTGGCCAACCACCGATGGTTATATCCAAAACAGCCTCGGCGAGGTGGCGTGCAAGGTCTATAAGACCCTACCGGCGCGCCGGCTATGGGACATGATCATGACATCCACCTATGACTATGCCGAACCGGGATTCATCTTGATCGACCGCGTCAACGAGATGAACAACAACTGGTTCTGTGAAAACATCCGTGCCACTAATCCTTGTGGTGAGCAGCCACTGCCGCCTTATGGTTCGTGTCTGCTTGGGTCGGTCAATCTCACCAAATTCGTTGAGCACCCGTTTACCGAACAGGCGAGCTTCAACTGGGAACGCTACCGCGAGGTGGTGTCTGTCTTCACACGCATGCTGGACAACGTGGTCGAGGTCAACGGCCTACCGCTAGAGGCCCAACGACACGAGATTACCTACAAGCGTCGTCACGGCATGGGCTTCCTTGGCCTCGGTTCCACCCTCACCATGCTGAGAATGAAATATGGCGAGCCCGATTCACTGGCATTCACAGAACGCGTGTCGCGGGAGATGGCCGAAGTCGGTTGGCAAACCGGGATCGAGCTTGCGGAAGAAAAGGGCCCGGCCCCGATTATGCTGGATATGTTTACCGTCACCGAAGAGATGCTGGCGCGGCGACCGGAAATGGCCAAGGATGGTTACAAGGTCGGTGATGAAGTACCTGGCAAGGTGCTGCTCGCCCGCTACAGCCGATACATGCAACGACTGGATCCGGCGCTGACCGACCGCATCGCCGAAACCGGCGCGCGATTTACGCACCACACGTCTATTGCGCCCACCGGCACCATCAGCCTATCGCTCGGCAACAACACCAGTAATGGTATCGAGCCTTCGTTTGCTCACCACTACAGCCGCAACGTCATTCGCGAGGGGCGCAAAACCAAGGAGAAGGTGGAAGTGCTTTCGTTTGAGCTGCTGGCGTACCGAGCACTGGTCAACCCCAAGGCCATGCCGGATGCCGATACACCGGAAGAGCGGTTGCCGGATTATTTTGTCTCCGCCGACGATATCGCCCCGCGCCAGCATGTCGACGTTCAGGCGGCGGCCCAAAAATGGATAGACTCATCGATCTCCAAGACCGCCAATGTACCCACCGATTTCCCATTTGAGGATTTCAAGGACATCTATCTGTACGCCCACAAACGGGGGCTAAAGGGTTGCACCACATTTCGCTTTAACCCACAGGCGTTCCAAGGCGTACTGGTCAAGGACAAGGACCTCGAAAAAACCACCTACCGCTTCCAGTTGGAAGACGGCGAAGTCCTCGAGCTTAAGGGTAACGAGGAGATCGAATACGACGGCGAAACCCATACCGCCGCTAACCTATTTGATGCTTTAAAAGAAGGGTATTACGGCAAGTTTTGACAAGAAAGGGTAGAGAAAAGGAGCACATCATGGCCACTAAAATCGACAAGAAAATCACTGGATTCGACGTCAGCAAGGAAGAAGTCAGCGACGCCGTTGAAAGCAACGTCATCCAAATGCACGAAAAGCTCAAGCGGCCAGAGATGCTGCTCGGTAGCACTTACAAGATCAAGACGCCGCTTACCGAACACGCGCTCTACGTCACCATCAATGACATCGTGCTTAATCCCGACACCGAGCATGAGAAACGACGTCCATTTGAGGTGTTCATCAATTCCAAGAGCATGGACCATTTCCAGTGGATCGTCGCCCTGACGAGGATTATTTCGGCCGTTTTCCGTAAGGGCGGTGACGTGACATTTCTGGTCGAAGAATTACACAGCGTGTTCGACCCACGCGGTGGATACTTGAGACGTGGCAAGTACACACCGTCGTTGGTGGCCGAAATCGGAGACGTTATTGAACGTCATTTGAAGATGATTGGCCTGATTTCGACCGACGAAAACGATACTCGCAAGCAATACGCATCGGAAAAACTAGCTGAAATACAGGCACAAAACGACGATACAGAACCTACGCAGGATGACACAGGCGGGTATCCGCCGGAGGCGCGACTGTGCAACAAATGTTTGACCAAGGCGGTGATGAAAATGGATGGTTGCATGACGTGTCTCTACTGCGGTGACTCGAAATGCGGATGAAGAATGCCGATGACTCATAGAATTCGAATTTGGATTCACGTCGACATGAAAAAAGTTGAAAAAAAGTTTGCTTTTTATGTAAATGGTATTTACATTTATACCTTGACACGTTATGTGAGTGTGCTAGACAAGGTTTTAAGGTTGTTTAACACGGTTGTGAAGTAAGCAGTAGAAGAGTTGTCGCCGAACGTCAGGAAGAAATAACGCGAAGCGGCCATCAACAACCGGTTCGACGACGCTAGTCAAAGGTATACGATAATTTTGATTCGATTACGGATCTCAACAAGAATAAGAATAAATAGGAAGCATCGCCACGAAACGGCCGTCGGCAAAGCGTTCAGCCAGCCTGTCGGCATGTTCTATCCCACTTCAGATCATCAAAAGACAGCCGTTGACTGTCTTTTGTTTTTGCAAAGAGCAGTACCCAAGGGGCAAATTCGCCCCTTTTTTTCCCAAGTAAGCCTCTAACCACAACCCAAAGGAGTACATTATGGCTAAGAGAAAAAAAGCCGCGAAGAAGACCGCTAAGAAGCGGAAGAAAGCGACCAAGAAAGCTACTAAGAAAGCAGCTAAGAGGAAGAAGTAACGCGGCTAGCGGGTGGTTCCAGATCATCGCGTGGTCGGCGGAACTGAGTAGGCCGACCACGGTAATGACGGTGAGGAGCCTGGTGCCCCGCAACCGTGTAAGTAACAAGCCGGCGGTTTGTGCCCGAGAAACGCTTGTGGGCACTTGCCGCCGGCCTTTATTTTGCCCAGTGGTTTTTAAAACTTCCCCCAAAACATTATGAGTCGCCCGTGGCGACGATAAATGTTGCCGGATGACTGCTTGACCGTTGTTGCCAGGCTTGGTTTGCGCTGTAGGTTTTTTCGCCCCTTCGGTCGAGCCGAGGCCGTTCATTTGCATCCTGCATTCACGGCATTCGTGCATCTGACCGCCAGGGATGGCGGAAATGCAGAAGGATTGTAGGAACAATCCCTGCCTTGCACATCAGACGAGGGCAGCCGAAGGCCGCTCGTATGCGTCCTGCACTCACGGCACTCGTACGTCCGGCAACTGCTCCTCGACCGCTGTTCCAGACGCGGTTCTACCTCCTCCATCCATGGAGTCGTGCGTTGCTCTAACTTCCTACCTCCCTGTAGGTCGCCTGTACATCGCGCTGTCCCTAAGGGAGGTTTGTAGTTTTTGCCCCTTAAAGCAAGCCGAGCGTGGTGCGCAGGCGAAGCTGAGCCCGAAGGGGCGCGAGAGGGGTGAAGCAGATCAAGACAAAGGTCCAGTGAACCTTTGTCCCGCTGAACGGGCTCGCCATGGATGGCGAGCCCTGGACTTGCCAGCGAGAGCAGGGAAAGTGGAGCGCAGTAAGTCGCGCGTGCGCCCGCGAGTATATGGATATGCCCTCGGAGCACCTCCTGAGACAAGTGCCTAAGTGAGGGCACCCCGGTTTATGGGGCGCAGCGCCAGGGGAGCGTTTCTTTGGTTACTTTCTTGTCGCGACAAGAAAGTAACCCGCGTACGGGGTCGGTACCCCGTTAATGCATCGTCGCCGGAGGCGACTCAATTCAGTATCCGTTAATCAGATTCGGCTAGCCGAGCATTGAGGGCGCGGTGGCGCTCTTCGGTGCCAACATCAACCCACTCCCCCGCGTAGTGCTCGCCGGTTACCAAACCCTGAGCCGCTGCCGTTCGCAGTAACGGTGCCAATGGAAATGGACCGGGCTCACAGTCACGAAAGAGCTCGGCCGCGTATACACCGATACCGCTGAAGGTTAGTTTTGGATCGCCATCCGCAGACATGCGCCCACCTGTCAATGCAAAGTCCCCATCGACTCGATGAGGTGGATTGCTCACCAATACCAAATGCGCCAGCCCGCTGGGGCGCGCCGGCAGACGCTCGAAAGGAAAATCGGTCCAGATATCGCCGTTGACCACCACGAAGGGTTGGTCTCCCAACAGCGGTAAGGCATTGTAGATACCACCACCAGTCTCTAACGCCTGGGGTAACTCGGGCGAATAACGAATCTGCACCCCCAACGCCTTACCGTCGCCCAGTCGGTCCACGATTTGCTCACCCAGGTGCGCATGGTTGATGACGATATCGTTGAAACCCGCCTTGGCCAGCCGCCCTATAAGATGCACGATCAGTGGCTCACCGCCAATGGTGAGTAGTGGCTTCGGGATGCGCTCAGTCAACGGACCCATGCGCACCCCGCGACCGGCGGCCAGAATCATCGCCCTCATTTCACCTCCCCTTGCGCCGCCTTGGCGACCCCGAGCTCATGCAACAGTGCGTTGAGCGGTTGTAGATCCGCATGGCGCGCGCTCACCTGCATGACGTAACCGAGGGTACGCGGGATGTCAGTTAGGTAACCAGACTTGCCATCACGGTACTTCAGACGGGCGAATATGCCTATCGCCTTGAGGTGTCGCTGTAACCCCATCCAGTCGAACCATCGTAGGAATTGGCCGTCGTCCTCACCGACTTGTATGCCCGCTTGTAATGCCAGCGCACGATACCCCTGGGCCCAATCTTCGACCCGTTCACGTGACCAGGCGATATAGCAGTCGCGTAGCAGTGAAACCAGATCGTAGGTGACTGGCCCCAGTACTGCATCCTGAAAATCCAGGATGCCCGGATTGTTGTGCTTGGTGACCAACAGATTGCGCGAATGGAAATCGCGATGCACCCATACTTGCGGCTGACCTAAGGCCGAGCGCGTGAGCTGGGCGAACACTTGGTACAACTGCGCCTTTTGCTTGGTGGTAAGCGTAATACCGAGATATCGCCCAAGGTACCACTCCTGAAACAGCTCCATTTCGTCCGCAAGCAAGGTCTCATCGTAATCAGGCAGGAAGGTGCTATCGCTATGCACACCCGCCTGCAGAATCAACAGCGCCCCCAGCGCATCGCCATAGAGTCGTTCTACCGTGGTGTCGTCGAGCTGTGACAAGTACACCCGTTCGCCCAAATCGGTGATCAACAAGAAACCCTTCTCGGTATTGCTTTCGAATACCTTGGGGACGTTCAGACCGAGCTCATGGAAACGCGCCGCCACCCGCACATACGGTCCTAGGTCTAACTGTGCCGGCGGCGCATCCATGGCAATAAAAGATTGGTCACCGACCCTGACACGAAAATAACGACGGAAGCTCGCATCGGCGGTGGCCGGTTCGAGCTCATACGTCGATGTCGCCAGCACTTTCGCTAGCCATGTTTGCAATGCTTGCAGTCTGTCGTCCAATTCGCCTACTTAGCGCCATCGATGCTTGATGGCGCGCCGATTCTATGCAATTTTACGGCCTACACCATGAACAAAGTACACTCATGCCCCAGCCCCGCTGTTGGGTCTACCTTACCGTTGTAGCTGTCGTCAGCTCTCAGCCAAGCCTTGCTGATCCGGTTGCGGGTTGTCCCGCCCCTCCGCCGAAACCGTTTTTCGAGGCCACGTCTGGAGAGACGGAGGCGCACGCAGATCGTATGGAAACCCATGACGACGAGACAGTTTCATTATATGGGAATGTCGAGCTGCGGCGACAAGATCAGCGTGTGTTGGCCGACGAAATCATCTACAGCAAGCCAAAATCAGAACTGCAGGCGCGTGGGAATGTAACCTTCGAAAGTTTGGACGGAGATCAATTTAAGACACCCGAACTCTATCTGCAGCTCGACTCTAAAACGGGATATGCCGAATCCGCAACCTATCGATTGGGTAGCAACGATGCCCGCGGCAGTGCCGGGCGCATACGCTTTAAGGGCGAGGGACGCATCCAACTCAAGGATGTGCGCTACACCACTTGCCCCAAAAGCCATGAAGACTGGTACTTGCGCCTAGGTGATTTAAAGATAGACAAGAACCGCAAGGTCGGTAGTGGCCAGAACGTAACGATCAAGTTCAAGCGGGTACCGATTTTCTACTGGCCCTATCTTCGCTTCCCTATTTCTGATGAACGTCAATCGGGGTTTCTCATGCCCGAATTCGGTCGCTCCGATCAGCTCGGCACCGAGCTTGCAGTGCCGTATTACTGGAATATTGCCCCTAACTTCGACACCACGATTACGCCGCAAGTACTGAGCAAACGGGGCCTACAGATCCGCGACGAGTTTCGTTACCTAGGACGATCGTTGACCGGTCAACTCGATTTCGAGTTTCTCGAAGACGACGATGAAACCGGCGAGGATCGCTGGGCCGGTCATTACCTACACAGCCAAACGCTCGGCCGGGGTTGGAGCGCCGGCATTGATTTCGAGCGCATATCCGATATCGACTACCTGGATGACTTCGGTAACAAACTATCGGTCGCCAGCCTCACCCACTTAAAGCAGGATGCCGACATTGGCTACGATGGCAATGTCTGGCGCTTCGGCGCGCGGGCCATTGGCTTCCAGACCATAGACGACACCATAGCTATCGCTGACCGTCCGTACGATCGACTGCCACAACTATCGCTATCGGCGCGACCTGCTGTTACCTCCGGTAAACTGCACCCCGAACTAGACAGCGAGCTCGTGAACTTCGAGCGTGACAATAGTCTAACCGGTGGCCGCCTAAACCTGCGTCCGGCCGTGAGCCTACCGTTCCGCAATAGCTACAGCTTCATAACACCGAAACTAAGTGTCACCCATATCGCCTACGACCTAGACGTCTCAGGCACGACCGAAGATAAGCCGGATGTCACCGTGCCCACTTTCAGCCTCGACAGCGGGCTCTTCTTTGAGCGCCCGATGCGCATGCGCAACGGTGCTTTCATACACACCCTGGAACCGCGCCTATTCTATTTGAAGATACCTGAGCGAGACCAAGACACGCTGCCGGATTTCGACACCAGCGTGCCCGACTTGAGCTTCGCCAATTTATTCCGCCAGAACCGCTTTATTGGCGGTGACCGAGTCGGTGACGCCGATCAAGTTACGCTCGCGTTAACCACACGGGTCATCGGCGCTACCGATGGCATCGAGCGGCTGCAGGTGAGTCTTGGCCAGATCTTTTTCTTTGAAGACCGCGAGGTCAACCTACCTGCCGGCATAGATACCAGCGACGAATCGGACATCGTCTTGACGCTCGCCGCGCGGCTGGCCGAGCGCTGGTACACGCGGGCGGCCCTGCAACGGAATCAGGCACGTGGCCAGACCCAACGCAGCAATTTGTTCTTCCAGTATCAACCGGCACCGGACAAAATCGTCAATTTCGGTCAGCGGTTCGACAGAAACGAGTTTAAGCAACTAGACGTGTCCGCACGCTGGCCGCTGAAGCCCCGTTGGACGGTACAGGCCGGCACGAGTTATTCACTCGACGATGACCGCAGTCTCGCCTCACACGCGGGCCTGGAATACCGCTCGTGTTGCTGGGGGATTCGTTTCTTCGCCACGCGGCGTCTCAACAGCGATGAGGAGCCAGTCAACAGCATACAATTACAACTGACGTTGAACGGACTTGGCGAATGGGGCAGCGCACCGGATAACCCACTCGACGAAAGCGTATTTGTGCCGACAGCGGGCTTTGGTCGAGACCGCCCTCGTTATCGATGATTCGTGTTATGCTGTAGGCACGTTCAGCACGCTACCTGCATGGCACGCGCGTTCAATATGTTGATGAAACCTTCCATTGTCCGAACCTTCTTGTTGACGATCGCCTTATCGGTGTGTGGGCTGGGGACACCAGCCTTGGCCGCCATCGTAGATATCGATCGCATTGTCGTGGTGGTCAACGAAGACGTCATTACCAACACCGAATTGAAAGCCCGTATCGAAGAGATTAAGCAGGAGCTGGCAGCACGAAATATTGACCCACCGGCAGAATCAGTCCTCCGAAAGCAAGTGGTCGAACGTATGGTCTTGGAGCGAATTCAGTTACAACTTGCCGACGAGGCCGGGGTGCGAGTTAATGACAAAGATGTGGAACAGGCCGTTGCGCGCGTGGCCGAGCGCAACAACAAGACGGTCGCAGAGTTCTATCGGGCACTTCGCGGTGACGGCATTGAAATCGAGCGTTATCGCAGTCAGATCCGTAACGATCTAATAATCCAACGACTGCTGCAAAAAAAGATAAACAACCGCATAACCGTATCGGACGTCGAGATAGAAAATTTCTTTGCCACCCGCGACAAGCAAGCCCAAGTCGACGACACCTATCGCGTTTCACAAATATTGATTGCCGTGCCTAACTCGGCCACCCCTGAACAAATAGAGGCCACGAAAACCAAGGCCGAGGGCATTCATCAATCCCTGCTGGCGGGTGCTAGTTTCGAACAAGCGGCAATCACCCACTCCGATGGACAAAAGGCCTTGCAGGGTGGGTCGCTGGGGTGGAAGAAACCCGGCCAGTTACCGGGCATGTTCCTAGAATCGCTGTTGGCCTTGGAGCCGGGCAGCATCAGCGATGTATTACGAAGCCCAGTTGGGTTTCATATCCTGAAATTGGATGAACGCAAGCTCGGTGCACAAGCGCAACCCATACCCCAGGTCCACGCGCGTCACATCTTGTTGCAACCAAGCGAGGTCCGATCGATCTCGGAGGTCATAACCAAATTGGAGCGACTCAGGGAACGGGTATTAAATGGCGAGGACTTTGCCGAGCTCGCACGCGCCCATTCCGAAGATAAGAGCTCAGCCGCCAAGGGTGGCGATCTCGGTTGGGTAAATCCGGGGCAAACAGTGCCCGAGTTTGAAAGTAAAATGAACGAGCTCGAACCAAACGAATTGAGTGAGCCGGTAGAGACGCCTTTCGGTTTGCATTTGATACAGGTACTTGCTAAGCGCATGCATGACGTCAGTGAAGAGCGCAGTCGTGCCGCCGCTCGCCAGCAAATCCATACCCGCAAGGCCGACGCCCGCTATGAACAATGGTTACGCCGAATGCGGGACGAGGCCTACGTGAACTATCGGCTGGAGGACGAGTAGGCGCACAGCTAGCGGAAACTGATTTTGGCTCCGCGCGCCAGACATCAGTAATGCAATGTGCTGACGCGCCCAACTCGTAACTGGCCATGACGAATAATATCCCCGTTCTCGCATTGACCACCGGCGAACCCGCCGGTATCGGCCCCGACCTTTGTGTGATGCTTGAGCAACAACCCCCTGATTGTTGTGTCGCACTCATTGCCGACCCCGAAGTCCTCGAACAGCGCGCCGCCATGATGGGATTACCGTTCACAGCGCGACCATGGCAGGGGCGCGCATCCGCGACCCCCGGCATCACCATACTACCTATCAATACCGGTAGACCGGTGCACGCCGGTCGTCTCGACCAGGCCAATGTACCTTACGTCATCAATATGCTCGAGACCGGGATAGACGGTTGCCTAGATAAGGAATTCGACGCCTTAGTGACGGCACCGTTACATAAAGGGGTGATCAACGACGCGGGTGTTTTCTTCAGTGGTCATACCGAGTTTCTTGCCGCGCGCACCGGCAGCGCCCAGGTGGTCATGATGTTAATAAACGACGACCTGCGCGTCGCCCTAGCCACCACCCATCTGCCGCTGGCCGAAGTCAGCCAACACATCACCCGAAGCCTGATCACCGGTGTGTTGCGGGTGCTACATCGCGAATTGAAAGACAAATTCTCTATCGACAACCCGCGTATTCTAGTGTGTGGCCTTAATCCACACGCCGGCGAGTCGGGGCACCTCGGCCACGAGGAGATAGAAGTGATCGCGCCCGCGATCGAAGAACTCAAACAAGAGGGCCTAGCGCTACGCGGACCGGTACCGGCCGATACCGCGTTCACACCGACCCAGCTCGCGAATGCGGATGCGGTGCTGGCCATGTATCACGACCAAGGGTTGCCGGTTCTCAAACATCGTGGTTTCGGTCGCGCCGTCAACATCACCTTAGGCCTACCGTTTGTGCGTACGTCCGTCGACCACGGTACTGCGCTCGACCTCGCCGGTACTGGCCAGGCCGATCCGGCCAGTCTGCGGGCGGCGATCGATGCGGCGGTCTCGCTTGTGTCGACATGATTACGGCCCCCGCCCGTAAACGCTTTGGCCAACACTTTTTACACGACGCCAGCGTGTTGGACCACATCATCCAAGCATTCGCGCCACAACCAAGCGACCATGTGGTCGAGATCGGCCCCGGCCGTGGGGTACTTACACGTGCGTTGGCATCACACGTAACGCGTCTGCATGCGCTCGAGATCGATCGTGACTTGGTGGCCGAACTCCATGCCGACCCGGTACTTGCTAAGAATGTCACGGTGTACAACACCGACGCGCTATCATTTGACTATTGCTCGCTGGTAGATCGAGATCGCAAGCTTCGGGTAATCGGCAACCTTCCCTACAACATTTCTACTCCGCTGTTGTTCCATCTGCTTGACCAACTAAACTGTCTCGAGGACATGTGCTTCATGTTGCAACGTGAGGTGGTTGATCGCTTATGCGCACAGCCGAACAGCAAAGCCTATGGCCGCTTGGGGGTTATGGTGCAACGGCGCTGTAGGGTAGAGAAACTCTTCACCGTGAAACCGGGGGCGTTCAGACCACCACCAAAGGTGGACTCTGCCGTTGTGCGTTTGCGCCCGCATGCCCAACCACCGGTAACCGTTAACGCCGAAGCTGTGTTCGCCAGTATCGTACAGGCGGCCTTTGTGCAACGGCGCAAGACCCTGCGCAACGCTTTAAAGGGCTTCCTTAACGATCAGCAAATACGTGCACTCGATATCGACCCTACGCGCCGTGGAGAAACATTGACGTTAGAAGAGTTTGCAGCCCTGAGTAACGCAGTAGAACGGCAATGAGCAACAAAGGACTATCGCCAGCATGCTGCTCCATAGGGAGTTTGTCACCGTAGCCAAAACCAAGGGCGATAAGCTCGCCTTTCTGGATCGCTCGACGGGCCTGCGAGTGAGCTACGCGCGGGCGTTACTGGGTTCACTCCTGCTAGCGCGCAGATTCAGACAATACGAAGACGGCTATACCGGGATCATGATTCCCAACTCTGCCGGCTGCGCCCTGTCGGTTCTGGCCACTCTGATGGCAGGCCGGGTGCCGGTGATGATCAACTACTCGACCGGCGCCGAACAGAATGCGCGTTTTGCGCAACGCAAGTGTGACTTTAAGACCATCATCACTTCACGCACCCTGCTGGAAAAAATCGGTTGCGACCTTGTCGATGGCATGGTGTGTATCGAAGACATCATGCAACAAGTTACCGCGTTAGAAAAATTGCGCGCGTTGTTAAAATCCAAACTGCCGACGCGATCCATACTCAAGCAGATTCATCACGGCGATCCCGATGACACCGTAGTCATCCTCTTTACCAGCGGCAGTGAGCACGAGCCCAAGGTGGTAGAACTGAGCCATCGCAACATTGGCTCAAACGTCAACGCGACCAGAGAAGTGTTTGCGTTCCATGAAACCGATATCTTGCTAGCGATCCTGCCTCTGTTTCATGTGTTCGGACAAACAGCCAATCTGTGGCTGCCACTCAGTCTGGGTTTGACGACCGTCACTTACGCCAACCCATTGGAGTTCAAGACCGTTAGCCGTATCATTCGTAAAGATAAACCGACGATTCTGGTCGCCACACCCTATTTCTTGATGGGCTATCTACGACAATCGTCCCCCGGTGACTTTAAGTCGTTACGGATTGTGGTGGTCGGGGCAGACAAGGCGCCCGAATGGCTGCGACGTGCCTACGAAGAACAGCACGGGGTGAGCATATACGAGGGCTACGGAACGACTGAAACCAGTCCAGTGATCTCGGTCAATCTGCCTGGCGCAGCAAAACCTGGAAGCGTCGGCCGGCCACTGCCGAGGGTGTCCGTAAAGATCACCGACATAAATAGCGGTAAGGTGCTGGGTCCCGGACGGGAGGGTAAGGTGCTGGTGAAAGGTGACTTGGTCATGAAGGGATATCTAGGAGACATCGAGGAGACGGCGTTACGGATCGAAGACGGTTGGTATGAGACCGGCGACATGGGCATGCTAGACGAAGACGGCTATCTATGGCACCGCGGTCGGTTAAAGCGGTTCGTCAAGATCGGTGGTGAGATGGTTTCGCTGGTGCTAGTGGAGGACGAGCTGCAAGCGATCATGCCGGACGACACCGAATTGTGTGTGGTCGAAATCCCCGACGCGAAAAAGGGAGCAAGCATCGTAGTGGCATTGGATCACGAAGTCGATCGAAAAGATGTCCTCGACAAACTGTCCCAGCGTCTGCCGCCACTAGCGTTACCGCGCCACTTCGTCGTGTTCGACGAACTCCCCAAGATGGACAGCGGCAAAGTCGATTTTCGCAAGACCGCAGATCTGGTAATGCGGCGGTTGAAGCCGACGTAGGTCTTCTAGACTTCTTAATGAGTCACCGTTGGCGACCTAATACCGGGGCGCTGGCCCGGTAATGTCCGAAACGCGAGACAATCACAATTCAGACGATCCCCCTCGGTAAGCCTCGCCGACTTGATCCCGAGAATCGCCTTCCGACGAATGGCGTGAATGACACCGAGATCGACGAAGTCCGCCTGGCGGAGTGTGACAATCACGCTCCTGAGCGTACTCCCACAAGAAAGCCCGTATAACGATTTGCGTGAGCGATAATACACTGTCGCGCAAGCTGACGTGCAAGGCAGGGATTGTTCCCAACAATCCTTCTGCATTTCCTCCGTCTCGGTAACTGTTCCTGCGTTACTCTACCTTCCGACATCTGACCGCCAGGGATGGTGGAAATGCAAAAGATTGCTGGGAGCAATCTTTGCCGTGTCGGTCGCGTGGAGGTCAGCCACGTAATGGAATTAGGCTGTAAGGGATCGGGCGTCATCATTCGTCAATGTGGGTGTTTGCCTTTTTAGGGTGTTTTGCGCCTTACCCTGAGCCGAACGCCGACCGAGACGAAGCGCGGCGCGAAGCGGTCCGGGAAGGATCCCGGACGTCCGCGCCGGGGACAGGGATGGCCCCTGCGCGGACCCACTGAGACGACGGAGGCAGTGAGGGGACCGGTTGGGTTTACCGGCGAAGGCGCAGGCGCGAATGGTTTTGGTGACTTTTGTCGCTCCTTTCGTCCTGAAACCGCGACACTTGTGCATCCCTGCACATCGGCCGAAACAAAAGTCACCCGCCGTACGGGCGACCGACAGGGATGTCGGAAGGTAGAGTAATGCAGGAGCAATTACCGAGCCGGCGCCCCGGTTAGAATGATTGTCGCCGCAGGCGACTCATTTAAACGTGGTTCATACATCGTCGCGTCAGGGACATAATATGCGGTACGGGGCCCCGCGCCCCGTCAAGTAACAAAACTTGGGCAATGGCATAGAAATGGTGACTAAAACCGAATACCAGCAAATACAAAGCTACGTGGCCTTAGATGGCTCGCAAATAAGGGAACTGATGCATCCACGTGTAAACAAAAACCAAGCGCAGAGTCTTGCCGAGGCCATTGTGCCCCCTGGGGGCAAGACTCGACTACATCGGCATCTGCGAACCGAAGAACTTTATCATTTCACTTCTGGGCACGGGCTCATGACGCTTGGCGACGAAACTTTTGATGTTAGAGGTGGTGATACTGTGTGTATTCCGCCGGGCACAGCACACCAGCTAAACAACACCGGTGACATTGCGCTAAAGCTCTTGTGCTGTTGCTCGCCCGCTTATTCCGATGACGATACGGAACTGTTGGAATAGGCCGACCTCGATCGTGCAATACGTCCAAGATCCATGACTAGACATACCGCACCGTTTGGCACGTGGGTGTCACCGATCACCTCGGATCTCATTGTTTCTGAGATCATCGCTATTGGTTCGATAGCGCTTGATGGTGATGACATCTACTGGGTAGAGGCGCGCCCCATCGAAGGTGGGCGCAATGTTATTGTTCGCCGTACCGCAGACGGACAACTGACCGATGTCACGCCGTCATCCTTCAATGCCAGAACACGCGTTCATGAGTATGGCGGTGGCGCTTTTGCGATAGCAGACGGGGTCGTGTTTTTTTCCAACGACAAAGATCAGCGCATCTACCGTCAAGACCGTGACCGCACCCCAGCCCCGATCACGCCGGCCGGCCCCCTGCGTTATGCCGATGGCGTGATCGATCGCCGCCGTGGGCGATTGATTTGTGTACGCGAAGACCATGCCACCGCTGATAGCCCGCGCAATACCCTCGTAGCTGTACCGCTGACGGGCGTAAACTCCGGGCAAGTATTGGTAACAGGTAGTGACTTTTATTCGTCACCACGTTTACATCCGGATGGTCACAGCCTCGCGTGGCTCAGTTGGAATCACCCCAACATGCCGTGGGATGGCACCGAGCTATGGGTGGCGTCACTGGACGGCCAAAGCGGGCTCGGTGAACCCACTTGCATCGCTGGCGGTGTCGACGAATCCATCTTTCAACCCGAATGGTCGCCGGATGGCGCACTGTATTTTGTCTCCGACCGCAGTGGCTGGTGGAACCTTTATCGCTGGCGCGATGGAAAAGCCGAGGCTTTGCTGTCAAAGCAAGCGGAGTTTGGATTACCGCAATGGGGGTTTGGCATGTCCACCTACGGCTTCGCCGCCGACCACCAAATCGCCTGCACATACAGCAGCGATGGCGACTCTAAGCTCGTTACGATTGACGCCATGAGTGGCGAATCGGCAGAGATCGAAACGCCCTATACCAGTATCAGTGGTCTACGCGTTTCACCCAAGCACGCAGTATTTGTAGCGGCTTCGCCCACGGAGACTGCCGCCGTTGTCTCGCTTGATCTGACCACCCACCGTACCGAAATGTTGCGCCGCACGAGCCGGCTTACGATTGACGAGCGCTTTGTCTCGCGGCCGCAGGCAATCACTTTCCCCACTGCACAGGATGAAGTTGCGCACGCCTTCTTCTATCCACCGTGCAACCCTGACTACACAGCACCCGCTAGCGATCGACCACCGTTGATCGTCAACTGCCACGGCGGCCCCACCGGTGCCACATCGAGTGAGTTAAGGCTTAAGACCCAGTTTTGGACCAGCCGTGGTTTTGCGCTCGTGAACGTCAACTACCGGGGTAGCAGCGGTTATGGTCGCGCCTACCGTGAAAGCCTGAATGGCCAATGGGGAATTGCTGATGTGGCTGACTGTGTTAACGCCGCGCGCCACCTTATTGAGCAAGGTCGCGTGGATCCCGCCAAGATAGCCATTTCCGGCGGCAGTGCGGGCGGATATACCGTGCTATGCGCGCTGACGTTTCACGATGTTTTTAAGGCGGGCGCCAGTCATTACGGCATTAGCGATCTAGAAGCCTTGGCCAAAGACACCCACAAGTTTGAGTCACGTTATCTCGATCGGCTCGTTGGACCCTACCCGCAACAACGTGACACATACCGGGAGCGCTCACCGATCCGTTTTCCGGATCGCCTTTCATGCCCGGTTATATTCTTCCAAGGCCTCGAAGACCCGGTAGTGCCGCCCAACCAGGCGGAACAAATGGTACAGGCACTCGCAAGTAAGGGGTTACCGGTTGCCTATGTACCGTTTGCGGGTGAACAGCACGGTTTTCGGCGGGCGGAGAATATCAAGCGCGCTATGGATGCCGAGCTCTATTTCTACGGACGTGTCTTTGGCTTTGAACCGGCAGACTCGATCGAACCGGTGGAAATAGAGAATTTGTAGCTATGTAGAAAATTGGCGGGTTACTCACGAGTACAAAAAACCCAACGCTGAGGCGCAGGAGCGATACCTGGATGTACCGCCTGCGGACCTAACGACGGAAAGGACGCAAAGTTCTTGGATGTCAAAAAACCAATCCTAATACAGATTTTGTTTGCGTCTTCGCGCCTTCGCGTTGAGTCGTTCTCGTAACGAGCCACTTATTCGATATTGGTGCTGGGCTACAGAAGCGGTTAGAGCGGTGGCAACTGACACTAACTTTCTAACTCCTTCATCGTACTTTCAATCCAGTCCTCAGACAACTTCGTAATCTCGGCCGCGCTGCGTCCACGGCTTTCAATAACTGGGCCGATGGCGACACGAATCACGCCCGGACGTTTAACAAAGCCGCGGCGCGGCCAAAAGCTACCGGCATTATGCGCAATAGGGACGACGGGATAACCGCTCTCGGCCGCTAGTATCGCCCCACCTTGCTTGTATTTTCGGCGCGTTCGTGGCGGCAGACGCGTCCCTTCCGGAAAGATCAACACCCACAACCCGTCTGCCAGTCGATCGGTACCCTGCTTGACCACTTGCTCAACCGCCCGGCGCCCGGTACCACGTTTAATGGCGATTGGTCGTAACATCGCCAAACCCCAACCAAACAGCGGGATCCATAGGAGCTCACGTTTTAGCACCCATGTGAGCGGTGGAAGAATCACCTGATAGGCCAGTGTCTCCCAGGCTGATTGATGCTTGGAAAAGACTATCGCCGGCCCCGGCGGTAGATTGCCGCGGCCCTCTATTTGGTAATCCAGCCGGCACACGTGACGTAGCGACCACAGCTGCAAGCGCGCCCATTGCGCGATAAAACGACTGCGAACAAGTATGGGAAGCGGAAAAGACAACACCGCTAGTGGCGCATAGACGAGCAGCGACAGACAAAGCACTACGTTATACAATATCGAGCGCAGATAGATCACATCAATGCGTCTTCAATTCACCGGACAGCAACGCACTCACGAACGCCTGTAGATCATCGAATACCGGTACGCCGTCAAGCTCGCCGCTCTCTTTCAAAGTCTTTCTGCCATTGCCAGTGCGTACCAATGCTGGTAACGCCATTGCGCGGCGTGCGGCTACAATATCCCGTTCAGAATCACCGACGACATACACGCCATTGAGATTCATCTTAAAGCGGTCAGCAATCTCATTGAGCAGGCCTGGCTCCGGTTTTCGACACACACAGGCGTCCTCCGGTTTATGCGGACAGAAGAAGATCCCATCTATGTCGCCACCTCGTTTTCGTACCGAATCCAACATGCGCGCGTGGATACGACCGAGCGTATCCATATCCAGCAACCCGCGGCCGATACCGGATTGATTGGTAGCAACGACCACCTTGTAGCCAGCTCGGTATAACCGCGCTATAGCCGCCACGCTACCGGGAATAGGCTTCCATTCCTCCGGTGAAGTTATGAAATATTCGGAGTCCTTGTTGATGACACCGTCGCGATCGAGAATGACTAAACGCATTTATTGAGCAAGTCGATGGAACACCAACCATGTTACATATCGCTGAATTCGGAAACACGGATGCGGCCGTTTATCATCTTGGAATCCCGGGCCTCTAGTCGCTCCATTTTTTGCCAGAACGCGTGCTCCAAATCCAAGTCCGCGGCGATAGCAGTGCCGATAAGCAGAATGAATAAATCGGCGCACTCCTCCGCTAATGCCGTTTTGGCTTTGCCTTTAGTGACGCATGAGGCAATTTCCCCCAACTCCTCCGCCATTAAAGCAACACGATGATTTAATTCCTCGCCACCGGTTTCCCGTAGCGCATGTTTGTCGTGAAACCCTTGAACGGCAGCCAGCATGGCTTGATACGAGTCAGCACTCATGGCAGTTTCCTCGCTAGTTTTGTAATTTTGATAAATCAGCGACGCGCAAAAACAAAGCGCTAACACGATTGAGTAAAGCCAACCGATTGGTCCTTGTCTCTACTTCATCCACCATGACCATGACATTGTCGAAGAACTCATCGACCTGCGGCCGCAATGATGCAAGTTGCTTCATCGCTTGCGTATAATCCCCCGACTCAAATAGAGGCGCTAGCGTCTGCCTTAAGGTCTCTACTTTCTGCGCCAATCTTTTTTCTGGCTCTTCGGTTAAAAGCTCGCCTACGACCCGACGGTTTTCCACACTACCAGCCTGCTTCAGAATATTGCGAATACGCTTATTGGCACTGGTCAGGCTCTCCGACTCGGGAAATTTACGGAACGCCATGACCGCACGTACGCGTCGATCGAAATCCAGCGGGCGTGCGGGCTGACACGTAACCACCGCCTCGTATACGTCGGGTCGCACGCCAACTTCCGCGTAGTAAACACGAAGCCTATCCATCATGAAACCGTACACCGAATCGACGGCCTCGTCTTTGCGCAAGCTTTCGGGATAGTTACGCCAAGCCGATTCAAGCAACGCCTGCAGATCGAGCTCAAGGTTGCCTTCAATGATTATGCGCAACACACCGAGGGCGGCGCGACGCAATGCAAATGGATCCTTATCCCCAGTCGGGCCCTCGCCGACCGAGAAAATGCCGATCAAGGTATCGAGTCGATCGGCGATTGCCAGCGCTTGGCCGGTTTGTGTCCGCGGGAGTTTGTCGCCCGCGTATCGCGGTAGATAGTGTTCTTGGATCGCGGTTGCGACCTCGGGATCCTCGATGTCATGTTGCGCATAGTAACGTCCCATGGTTCCCTGCAGCTCGGGAAACTCTCTCACCATGCCCGTCATCAGGTCGGCCTTTGCCAGAAGGGCAGCGCGGTCTGCCAGTCGCGCCGAGCCGCCCATTTCCTTGGCGATAGCCGACGCAAGCTGGCGCACGCGCGAAACCTTGTCAGCCACGCTACCTAACTTGACGTGGAAAACGACACCGTCAAGTTTGTTTACTTTGTCCTCAAGATGCGTATCACAATCGCTCTGCCAAAAAAACTGGGCATCGGCGAAGCGCGCGCGTATGACGCGCATATTGCCCTCACGTATTTTCGCTACGTCCTTACTTTTTATATTGGCGACGGTAATGAAATAGGGCATTAGCGCGCCATGATTATCGACGACATGAAAATATCTTTGGTGGTCGCGCATCGCCGCGATCAGAGGCTCGGGCGGGATCTTTAGAAAGCTCTTATCGAAGGATCCAAGTATAGGCACTGGCCACTCGACAAGCCCGGTGACTTCCTCCAACAACCCATCGTCGATAACGACGATACCCCTTTTGCGCTTGGCGAGCGCTTCCACCTTAGTTCGGATTAAGGCCTTGCGCGCGCTAAAGTCCGCGAGCACATAGCCGCGCTGTTCCAGCGGACCCGGATAGATTTTCGCCGAGCGCAACGCAATCGGCTTAGGGTAATGGAAGCGATGGCCAGCTGTCTCTCGACCCGCTTTGACCGAAAAGAGTTCGCACTTGATGGCATCGTTGCCGTGTAACAGTACTAACCAGTGGACCGGCCGCACAAATTCCTCATCTGAAGCCCCCCAGCGCATGCGCTTGGGAATCGGCAAGGCCTTTAGCGCGTCTGCGACGACGGTAGGAATGAGCTTGTGCGCTAATACCCCCTTTTGTTTTTGCCGAAACACCAACCACGCGCCTTTGTCGTTTTCAAGGCGGTCGAGTTGCTTCGGGGCCACGCCACAGGAGCGGGCAAAGCCCACTGCCGCCTGTGTGGGCTGACCGTGTTCATCGAAGGCCGCTTGCCATGCCGGGCCTCGGCGCTCGCTAATCTGATCGGGCTGCCGCCGCAGGACTTCAGGTACCTGCACGGCTAGTCGTCTGGGGGTAGCGTAAACTTTGTAATGCTCGCTGTTACTTGTCGCCAGGCCAGCGACCTGCAGTCCGCGATGCAATTGTTTACCCAGCGCTTCACTGAGCGCCTTAATCGATCTCGGGGGTAGTTCTTCGGTACCGACCTCCAGCAACAGATCCGCCGCTACCTGCTTAGCCACAGATTTGGCCGCACGCTTGATCTTGGATCTAGCCTGCATTTCTCACCGGGTCTCGTAGCGAGGGCATGTATCTGCCCGTGGGTGAGCCGGACACTTGCGAAAGGTCCAGTGGGTGAGGCGCTAGCAGGTGAAGGTCCGGTGGACCTTCACCCCGCCGAACGCCCAAGCCACGGACGGCTTGGGCCGGTGCCACAGCGAAACAGGGATTGCGTAGCGCATGGATTCGCCCGGCGAACGGGAAATCCATGGAGGGATTTCCCAGGGCCGCCAAGCGCAGCAGGGCGAAACGGAAACAGACGAAGGTCCGGTGGACCTTCGTCCCGTTGAGCGGGCAGACCACGGAAGGTCTGCCCTGGCTTTTCGAGCGAAGCAGGACTGCGCAGCGATGAAAGGCGCAGCGCCGGCGGCAAGGCGCACAAGCCAAGCTGGTGGGAAATACAGGCTTACAAGGCATGTGCGTGCCGGCCGGCCTTACCGCGTGGAAATCCGAGCGCCTGCCTGCTGTCGTAGTACTTCTGCGCTATCTCGCGTACAAGTGCGCGCACTCTGCCGATATAGCGAGCGCGCTCGGTAACGCTGATCGCACGACGCGCATCTAGCAGGTTGAACAAGTGTGATGCCTTCAAGGCCATGTCATAGGCCGGCAGCGGTAATGTGAGCTCAAGCAATCGCTTACTCTCGCGTTCACAATCATCGAAGTGACGGAACAAGGTATCTACATCAGCGTGTTCGAAGTTGTAGCGTGAGAACTCGACCTCGTTCTGTCGGTAGAGATCACCGTATCGAAACCCAGGGGCCCACTGCAAATCGAAGACGTTATCGACGCCCTGAATGTACATAGCGAGACGCTCTAAGCCATAGGTAATCTCACCGGTCACTGGCCTACAGTCGAGTCCACCGACTTGCTGGAAGTAAGTGAACTGAGTGACCTCCGAGCCGTTCAGTCGTACCTCCCAACCAAGCCCCCAAGCGCCAAGGGTAGGTGACTCCCAGTCATCTTCAACAAAACGGATATCGTGTACCAACGGGTCAAAACCGAGTTCTCGCAGGGAGTCGAGATAGAGCGCCTGCATGTTTAGCGGCGATGGTTTTAGAATGACCTGAAACTGATAGTAATGCTGCAGCCGCTCCGGGTTCTCAGCATAACGTCCGTCGGTAGGCCGACGCGATGGCTGAACGTACGCCGCGCGCATGGGTTCAGGGCCAATTGCCCCGAGCATGGTCGCAGGATGAAATGTACCGGCACCTACCTCCATGTCGTAGGGTTGCATGAGGATGCAGCCCTGCTGGGACCAGTAGTGCTGCAAGCTGAGTATCAGTTCTTGAAATGTCAACGGCGTATTTGGAAGAGTCAGGGCTCAGTGTCACCGAAACGGCCGACAAATTATAACCCGTCGGCGCGCCTAGACGCACGCTCGTGCCACTCGTGATCGAATCGCCGCATGAAACCCGTAACCTTTACTACACGTTTTTTGAAACGTTCAGTGCGTGTATTCGCATTGTGTTTTTTTGGGCTCGGTAGCGATGCCGCCACGGCAACCGCCTGATCTAGGGTTAAGGTCGAAACCGGGACGCCCCAATACGCGTATGATGCTGCTTGCACACCATAGATGCCAGGGCCGAACTCGGCGATGTTCAGATAGAGCTCGAGGATGCGCCGCTTCTTGAGTCGTCGCTCCATGCCCCAGGTAAGGATTAGCTCATGCCACTTGCGCAGAGGATTGCGGGCCGAGCTCAAAAAGAGGTTTTTAGTGGTCTGCTGCGAGATCGTACTTGCACCCAACACGAAGCGGCCCTCGGCGAGATTGTAATTCATGGCGTCTTTGAAGGCGATGAAGTCGAAGCCATGATGCTGGTAGAAACGGCTGTCTTCGGCGACAACAACCGCACGCACGACGTCAGTCGGGATATCAGCCAGGGTGACCGGCTGCCAACGTAGTGCCGCCAGCTCTCGGTCACGACGCTGTTTGTGCTGGTAATCACTAATGAATCTGGACTTGGGCACGGGGCCGACGGCAAGCCTATCCCAATCTGGCCATATGAGGGCTATGTAAAACGCATCTACGATCAGCACGAGCAACAGCAAATAAAATGACCAGCGCACTAAACGCACAAGCCACTTAAACGGGGACGATGTGTCGGTATGTTTGCGCCGGCGACGATGCGTTATCCAGATCATCTTGTGCTATAACAAAGAATAGACACTCATAGCATTTCATTTACAAACAATTAAGAACCGAGATCGGTAATCGTTGTCGCGCAAACATGGTCGGTTCCTATCCTCACCAAAGGTCGCTGTTTGCAATTTCAATGGTGCTCTCAGCACTTTTTTGGATCGGCCTTGCCTTCCTCTTCAAGATGGCGGTGGAAGACAGGCTGTTGGTGATCGGGGTAGATCGTTTCGCCATCGGCGCGGCAGTTCTGATTATTCTAGCTTACCTGGTCGCCCACCTTCGCAAGGCCAGATGGGTGGCTTATTTGCGTGGGGAGGCGGTTGAAATCGGCACCAAGCAATACCCGGATCTATTCTCACGCCTCAAATCCACATGCCGACGACTGGGGATCAAGGATAGCCCGGCCGCCTATCTGTTTCAGAATCCGGAGATTACGGATTGTTTCAGTCTGCGGTTTCAGGGTGCCAGTTTTCTCGCCTTAAACGGCGAGGTCATCGGTGCACTGACCGATCGTCAGGGGGCTATCGACTTCGTAATGGGCCAAGAACTGGGGCCCATCGACGACCGCCAGGCGCCGTGGACCACCTTCTTGCTGCCAGCGTCAGTGTTGCCATTAATCGGCGCTGCCTACGCGCGTGCCAAGATCTACAGCTATGACCGCTACGGCATCGCGGCTTGCAAAACAAAGGTAGATGCCGCCTTTGCGCTTGCCGTCGGCGCGAGCGGTAGCCGCCGCTGGAAATCGTTCAACATCCCCCAGTTCGCGAGTCAAAGCAATGATAGCAGTGGTTTTTGGATGTCACTTGACGAGCTGATCTCACCAACTCCTTGGCTTAGCAAACGCATGGCCCATCTTAGAGCGATCGCCACCGGTAGCGAGAGTTTTGTGCCACGTCGACACCCGCTTGCTTACCTGATTGCAAGCCTAGTGCCCAACATCGGCACGCGCGCATGGCTAGGAGCGTTGCGCGTATTGGTATTGGCACTATGGGTGGCGGTTATTATGCACACTGGTATCGCCGCCCGTGATTGGGTGGTGCGCTACGAAATCATCGATCGGGTTGCGGCGCGATTTCAGTCAACCCCAGGCGCGATGATAACCCCCAGTGCGGTGAGCCCTACCCCGAAGACGGAGAAACCAGGAGATGCCTACGCGAGTGTGGACGCTGACCTAAAACAACTTGGCGGGCTTGCGTTTGCACGCCAAGGTGCACGGGGAGATATTCCGTGTGAGATCGGCAACCCAGAGGCCATCAAATTGCGTTACCGCTGGACTCGCTACGCTTTTAGCTGTGATGAGCCCATAGTCTACACGATGATCGAACATGGTGAATTCGAACCTGGGAGGCTTGCGCACATCCGCAAATACGATTGGAAGAAAAAACGGATCTTAGCGGGGCAATCCGAACCTTGAGGCACGCAAAAGTTGATCTCGAGAATACGGCCGGGCCGCGGACATACACTCCTAACCCGTACTCAGGGCAGCGCAGATTCGGCGTTGTGCGCCGCGAAATAGTCACGCGACCGGTACCTGCCTGACAATGGACAAGGTGCTTGCTTTAGGATAAGGTCTCACCCCCCAATGAGTGGGCAACTGCTCGGATCACCACGGAGGAGTGCACCACGGAAGGGCAAAACAAACGAAAGAATAAGAACCGACGGGCCCGTAAGGGCCCGTTTTTATTTGCTTTTTCTATTTTATGGTCACTCGCGCATGTTTTCGATCGCGACCAAACGACATCTGTGCGCGCTTCGCTTGGGTGCCGGGACAGCGACTTTGGGCTAGTATTTCGCCTGCGATATGGAGGCAAATGACGGTTTGAACGAACCACGAAAAGCGATCGCCCTGATTTCGGGTGGCCTGGATTCGATGCTGGCGGCCCGATTGATTGCTGAGCAGGGGGTACGCGTCGAGGGTATTAACTTCTATACCGGCTTCTGCGTCGAGGGGCATACCCACGCCATCCGTAATCAACATCGAGCAAAACCCAAACGCAACAATGCCCTTTGGGTCGCCGAGCAACTCACGATAAAGCTCCACATTATCGACGTTATCGAAGAGTACAAGGACGTCGTCATAAACCCCAAGCATGGGTATGGCGCGAATATGAATCCTTGTCTCGACTGTAAATCATTTATGGTCGGCAAGGCGCGGCAGTGGATGGAGCAGAACGGATTCGACTTCATTATCACCGGTGAAGTTATAGGTCAGCGACCGAAATCCCAACGGCGCGACACTATGCCGGTGGTGGCGCGTGAGTCCGGTGCCTTCGACCGTTTGCTGCGTCCGTTATGTGCGAGGCTACTGCCACCGACATTACCCGAACGAGAAGGTTGGGTAGACCGCGAAAAACTGTTGGCTATGAACGGCCGCTCGCGCAAGCCACAAATTGCACTGGCTAAGCAATTCGGTTTTACCGATTATGCACAGCCGGCAGGCGGTTGCTGCTTTCTTACCGATAAACGCTACTCACACAAACTTGCCGACCTATGGCAATCACGCGGCGAGAAACGCTACGATCTTGACGACATTATGCTGTTAAAGGTGGGTCGCCACTTACGCCCGCGACCCAATTTCAAACTTATCGTCGGTCGCGACGATGGCGAGAATAATTTTCTCCGCGGTTACCGCCGGCGGCATGTTCACATGTTTCCCACCAGTCACAAGGGTCCTTTGGTTCTGCTGCATGGCACAGCCGACGCTAGTGATCTGCAACTAGCAGCACGGCTTACGGCGCGCTTCAGCCAAGGGAAAGAGGACGAAGAGGTGACCGTGGCCGTATGCGATCCAGAAGGTGGCGAGCGGTTAGTAACGGTTAGACCGATGGCGCCGGCGGAGATCCCTAGCGATTGGTATCTATGAATCTACACGAGCTCGATGCCCGCAATCTGCTGTGCCCATTGCCCGTCATCCGAGTCCAGGACAAGGTAAAAGGGCTGGCCGCTGGCGATGTGCTCGAAGTAGTCTGCACCGACCCGGGAGTGACCAGCGATATCCCGGCCTGGTGTCGTATCAATGGCCACAAGGTCCTGACCACTCGAACGCGAGACCACGAGATCGTGATCCGCATCGAGGTTGGTGCGCTTGACGGATAGGTACAGTTTGGCGCCAACCCAGGGTCACGCGTCGCCACCAGATCCCGAGGACGAGAGATATCGCGAGACGCTCAGGGTAACGTTAGTCGGATCGGTCATCGACCTGCTCCTTAGTACCGTCAAGATCACCGTCGGCTTTTTCGCTCATTCATATGCCCTCATCGCCGACGGCATTCATTCACTTTCGGATCTCGCCACCGACGTGCTGGTGATTTACGCCGCTAGACATGGGAGTCGTGGCGCCGACGAAGAGCACCCTTACGGCCACCGACGTATCGAAACCATGGCCACTGTCGGCCTCGGTATCGTATTGATCGCAACCGCGCTTGGTCTCACCGTCGACGCCGTTCGTCGGCTACTGAGCCCCGAATTGCTGCTGGTCCCAGGGTTGTGGGCATTGGTGATCGCGATGGTGTCGATCATCACCAAAGAAGGTGTGTATCACTATACGATGCGAGCGGCGAAAAAACATCGGTCCACCATTTTACGTGCGAACGCCTGGCATAGCCGCACCGACGCCCTGTCCTCGGTAATCGTGATCGTCGGTATCACCGGTACCATGGCCGGTCTTTCTTACCTGGACGCGATCGCGGCTATCGGCGTCGCCTTGATGATCGCCAAGATCGGTTGGGATTTTGGTTGGCAGAGCGTGCGCGAACTTGTCGATACCGCGCTTGACCCCGACCGCGTGGATGCAATCCGACAAACAATCGAGGCGGTCGATGGGGTTGAGGCCCTGCACTCGTTGCGCAGTCGACGCATGGGCGGTGATGCGCTGGTGGATGTGCACATTCAGGTCGACCCGACGTTAAGCGTGTCGGAAGGACACCAAATCAGTGAGACGGTGCGTGCACAGTTGATCGATGACATCGAAGAAGTCAACGACGTTATGGTGCACATCGACCCCGAGGATGATGAAACGGAAACCCCGAGCGGCGCGTTGCCACTGCGCGGAGTCATACAGAAGCGACTGGACAACTATTTTCGCGATATCGAACCGGCGCAGCACATTGAAAAGGTGGCGCTACATTACCTAGGCGGCCATATACGCGTCGAGTTGTTACTGCCGTTAGAGGTGCTGCCGAATAAGGCAGCGGTGATGCTGTTACGGCGGCGCTTCAACGAGGCGGTGGTATCGGATAGCGACATTAGCAGCGTCGAATTACGCTTTTACTAACGCACCACTTTTGTGCATAATAGCGACTCTATTGCACCACTCTAGTGCGTACCGACGTCGGCCAAGCGTCCGCCAAGTACGATAAATCAATAACTTACATCGAAATCGGGGCTGGCACGGTTCGTGCGATAGCTATACATCTTGGCGTTGCACGGGCAGCGTCGCCAACCAACCCCGGAGGACTTGCAGATGGCTGCGGCTGATGTTTTTAAGATGATCAAGGACCACAACGCAAAGTTCGTGGACCTACGTTTTACCGATACCAAAGGTAAGGAACAGCACCTGTCGGTACCGGCGCATGTGGTCGATGAGAGCATGATGGAAGACGGCAAAATGTTTGACGGCTCCAGCATCGCCGGTTGGAAGGGTATTAACGACTCCGACATGGTCCTCATGCCCGAACCCGAAAGCGCCGTGATGGACCCGTTCATGGAAGAACCGACCCTATTGCTTCGTTGCGACATTCTCGAACCGACGACCATGCAGGGTTACGAGCGTGATCCGCGAACCATCGCCAAACGGGCCGAGGCCTACCTGAAGAGTACCGGCATCGCTGATACGGCATACTTCGGGCCCGAGCCAGAATTTTTTGTCTTTGATGATGTGCGTTGGGGCGCTGATATGAGCGGTAGTTTCCTCAAGATCGATTCGGAGGAAGCGGAATGGAATTCTGAAAAGGTCTATGAAGGCGGCAATTTGGGTCATCGCCCATCCGTTAAGGGCGGCTATTTCCCGGTACCACCGGTGGACTCGCTGCAAGATATCCGTTCCGCCATGGCACTCGCGATGACCGAGATGGGACTAACCGTCGAAGTCCATCACCACGAGGTGGCGACCGCAGGCCAGAACGAGATCGGCACCCAATTCGCGAGCCTCGTACGCAAAGCAGATGAATTGCAGATCTTCAAGTATTGCGTGCACAACGTAGCCCATGCCTACGGCAAGACCGCGACCTTCATGCCGAAACCGCTGGTTGGCGATAACGGCAATGGCATGCACGTGCACCAATCCTTATGGAAAGGTGGCGAGACTGTGTTTGCTGGCAATGAGTACGGCGGCTTAAGCCAAACTGCGCTCTATTACATAGGTGGCATCTTTAAGCATGCGCGGGCGCTGAACGCGCTTACCAACGCAACCACCAATAGCTACAAGCGGTTAGTGCCTGGCTTCGAGGCGCCGGTGTTGTTGGCGTATTCGGCCCGTAATCGCTCATCCGCGGTGCGAGTGCCACATGTAGCAAACCCAAAAGGGACGCGAGTGGAGGTCCGTTTTCCTGATTCGGCCGGTAATCCCTATTTTTCCTTTACCGCTATGATGCTGGCCGGTTTGGATGGTATCGAGAACAAGATCCTCCCCGGCGATCCGCTCGACAAGGACCTGTACGACCTGCCACCGGAAGAAGAGGCGAAAGTCGCTACTGTCTGCCATTCGCTCGACGGCGCGTTAGAAGCACTCGATGCCGATCGGGACTTCCTCAAGGCCGGCGGCGTGTTTACTGACGACATCATCGACGCCTACATCAGCTTGAAAATGGAGGAGGTCATGCGCGTGCGCATGACCACTCATCCGATCGAGTTCGATATGTACTACAGCCTTTAAAAGGACATCGGTATCACTAGACGTTAGACGACGCCCTCAGCCGATCTGAGGGCGTTTTTTTGACCGCCTGGCTTTTTTGCACTATTTTGGTGCAAAATCCGTAGTCCCAAGAGCAAATTCACAACGTTTTATTTTCAAAAGCAAAACAGCTGGACTAAGGCCTATGGCGACGGAAATCGAGGACCAAATTCTCGACAATCTCACCACGGCGGTGCTGGCACTGGACCGTGGGTTGCGACCTATCGCCATCAATCCGGCCGCCGAGGCCTTGCTCCAGTTGAGCGCCAAGAAAGTGCTCGGCCAGCCACTGCCTGAGTGCCTACCTAATAACCGGCCGTTGATACAGGCCCTGGAGCAGGTGCTGAACGATGGCAACGCACTTACCACCCGTGGTATTCAGCTGGTACTTGCCAATGACCAAGGGGTAACGGTTGATTGCACCGTATCGCGGTTGGCCGATGATGATGACAACAGTCCATTGCTGGTGGAACTGTCGCGTGTAGACCGCCTGTTGCGCTTAGCCAAAGACCAAAAGATGTTTCGACGCCAGAACGCCAATCGTGCTGTATTAAACGGACTCGCACATGAAATCAAAAATCCACTGGGCGGGCTGCGCGGTGCGGCGCAGCTGCTGGAGCGACAGCTTCACGACGAATCTCTGAAAGAGTACACAAACATCATCATTCATGAGGCCGATCGGTTACGCAACTTGGTCGACCGCATGGTCGGGCCGAATCGACCCGTCGAGCGGCGCCCGACCAATCTTCACGCCATCCTTGAACACGTGCGCAACCTAGTGTTAGCGGAGATACCGGAGGGCATCACTATCGAACGCGACTACGACCCAAGTCTGCCAGACGTCATCGGCGACTCGGCCCAGCTCATTCAGGCGATTCTGAATATTACTCGCAATGCGGCAGAGGCCTTGGGCGGGCGGGGTGTTATCCAGTTACGCACCGGCATCGAGCGGCAATTCACGATCGGACGGAAATGTCATCGCCTGGTACTGCGGGCGGATGTCGAAGACAACGGCCCCGGCATCCCCGATGATTTGATCGATAGCATTTTCTACCCGATGGTAACGGCAAGACCGGAAGGCACCGGTCTCGGATTATCCATCGCCCAGGACATTATCAATAAGCACGGCGGTTTGATTGAGTGTACGAGCCAACCAAAGCAAACCATTTTCAGTATCTACCTACCGTTGGAGAGCAAAGATGGATAGGCCAGATCTCGTTTGGGTCATCGATGATGACCGTTCTATTCGTTGGGTACTTGAGAAGGCGCTACAGGGCGCGGGTATGTTGGTACGGTGTCTGCCTTCGGCCGAGAATGTATCGCACCTGCTCGAACGCGAACGCCCTAACGTCATTATCACGGATATCCGGATGCCAGGTACGAGTGGACTCGATTTGCTGGACATCATAAAAGCTAGGGCGCCCGATATACCCATCATCGTAATTACGGCGCATACGGATTTGGATAGTGCCGTCGCTTCCTACCGTGGTGGCGCATTCGAATACCTACCCAAACCGTTCGACATCGACGAGGCGGTCAGCCTTACCCGGCGGGCACTGGAGTATCAACGCCCACAGCCGTCCACCGCCAATCGCGGCCCGGGACCTACGGCAACCGAAATCATCGGCAAGGCACCGGCCATGCAGGACGTATTCCGGGCCATTGGCCGACTTGCCCAGGCGCACTTTAATGTACTGATCAGCGGCGAGTCGGGGACTGGCAAAGAATTAGTGGCGCAAGCGTTACACAACAATAGTCCGCGTGCTAGTCGCCCGTTTGTGGTGATTAACACGGCGGCCATTCCCAGGGAGTTACTGGAGTCGGAATTTTTTGGCCATGAGCGTGGCGCCTTTACCGGCGCCCACAGCCAACGACAGGGTCGGTTTGAGCAAGCTCATGGCGGCACACTTTTCCTGGACGAAATCGGCGACATGCCATTGGAATTGCAGACGCGGTTATTGCGCGTGCTCTCGGACGGACGGTTCTATCGTGTTGGGGGCCACGAACAAATCGAGACCGACGTGCGCATCATAGCCGCGACTAACCAGGATTTAGGAAAAAAAGTAGCGTTGGGGCAGTATCGAGAAGATCTGTTTCATCGGCTCAACGTAATCCATATTCATTTACCGGCATTACGAGAACGGCGGGAGGACATCCCGGCCCTGCTGAAATACTTCCTCAAGAAATCGGCTGAAGAACTTGGCGTTGCGCCCAAGCGGCTTACCTCCGAAGCTGAGACGCATGCATGTCAGCTGCCTTGGCCCGGTAACGTGCGTCAGCTCGAAAACACCTGCCGCTGGTTAACCGTCATGTCACCGGCGCAGACCATCCGTCTCGATGACCTGCCGGCCGAACTGTATCAGCGAGAAGGCGGGGGTCAGGAGGCTAGCGACTGGGAAAGGAGCCTGCGCGATATCGCACGACAATCACTGGCGCGTGGCGAGTCAAGAATTTTCAAGCATTTAAACAGTCGGTTCGAGCGCATACTTATCGAGGCTGCACTCAAACATACAAGCGGCAGGAAACAAGACGCAGCGCAAAGACTAGGACTCGGGAGAAACACCTTGACTCGCAAACTCAAGGAGCTTGGGATGTCGGATGCACGCTAGTTTGTCGTGGACTGGCTACGCCATACTGTGGTTGCGGTCCCGTTTGTGGCGGCCGAAGTCTTCGGTTTTTGGACGCTGTCCAATACCGCTTCTTATGCCATGCCGGTCACGCTTATCGTGCTCGTGGTGATTAATGTATTTTTTTACTACGCCCTCAAAGCACCAACACGTGCCGGACGCAGACTGTTGGACAAGGTAGAAGGATTTAGCAACTACCTGCAAGTCGCAGGGGGCCAGGAGCTCAAGGGCAAGCGCCTCCCGCGCCAGAGCCAGACGATCGATCAATTCGAGATCTATCTACCATACGCGCTAGCGCTTGACGTTGAACAACAATGGTCCGAACAGTTCGCCGATGTATTCGCCGAGGTCAGAAACCGGGGCGGTAGCAGCTATCGTCCCTCGTGGTATCACCACGGTCATGAACGCCTGGATGTCTCTCGTATGACATCTTCTTTGGGCAGTTGGCTCGGCAACGCCATCTCATCCTCATCGCACTCCCCGGGTTCATCCCCGGGGAGTGGTGGCGGTGGATCCTCCGGTGGCGGTAGCGGTGGTAGTGGCGGTGGTGGCTGGTAAAGCGGCTCGCCTGATGACGCTTGCAGACAACGAAACCCGCGATCGCTTTCGGCACTTTCTGACCATTCCTACTCGTTGGATGGACAATGATGTCTATGGTCACGTCAACAACGTCACCTATTACTCTTACTTCGACACAGTGATTAATCAGTATCTGATAAGCAAGGGTGGTCTTGATATCAACCAAGGGGAGGTGATTGGGATTGCGGCCGAAAGTCTATGTCGCTTCCAACGTGCATTCACCTTTCCCGAGGTGGTACAAGCCGGCCTTAGAGTTAGTCACATAGGAAACTCCAGCGTGCGCTATGAGATTGGCCTATTCCGCGAAGGCGAACATGACGCGGCGGCAGCGGGCTATTTCGTGCATGTGTTTGTGGACCGCAGTTCGCGCACGCCGGTAGCCATACCGGCTGGTATTCGCGCTGCCCTAACACCCTTATCTATCGCGCATTAAACCCTAGACGTTAGGCCGGACCACCCACCCCATTTAGCCCTTTATAACTGTCTTAAGTTCAATATCTTAGAGTCGATCCGTCAGTGTGTTCACAGCGCCGATTCTTACGCCCCGCGACGGCTGGGAGACATTGGCCGGCGGCCCGTTTTGTTTCTATCTCTACAAACCTGATGTCACGCCCTTCCGATCTTTCAGTTACAACATGGCGACTGGTCAGGCATTGTATTTCGGCCCTTAATCACCGGCTGTACTTACTCCGACACCATAAGCTCGCTGTCACATGATCTCTCAGTGCTTGCAGTGCCGACACGGTTGGCGTAGTTAAGCGCCTATCTTCTTATAGCGGTTCCGCATACGGTGCGTGGTCCGTGAACAATGCAACCATTCGCACTATTTTCAGCGCTTACAACCTAATGCTCGCCGTATTTCATTTGGCCTTTTGGAAGTTGTTCCAGTGGAAGCAGGATCTAGCTGCCCTCGCCTCCTTGAATCACGCCGTTGTACAGATCCTAAATCTTTGCCTAACGTTCGTTTTCTTATTGTTGGCCTACATCTCCTCTTTCCATGCCAACGAGCTACTACATTCTAAGCTCAGTCGATCACTGTTAGCGCTAATCGCGATATTTTGGTTCTTGCGCACCATCGAGCAGATCATATTCTTCGGCCTTAGACGCAAAGTCGCGATTGCATTTTTGATCCTATTTCTGATAGGCACAGGACTGTATTCGATCCCCTTGACCGATCAGCTCTTGCAGCGCTGACGTCACTGTTTCTAAGGTGTATGCTGGACTACTAAGCACCACCTTTAGGCAATCACATTAATTTGTGAATGACACGAATAGAAGAAATACTGTCGTTTTGGTTCGGTGAGATAGATGCTGACGGCTTAGCGAAGAAAGAACAGGCCGAGCGTTGGTTCCGAGCAAATGCTGAGACCGACGAATTAATTCGCGAGCGCTTCGCATCAGACCTGCAAAAGGCAATCCAAGGGCAACTCACGTCGTGGGAACAGTATCCGCGAGGCCGGCTGGCTTTGATCGTACTGCTCGGTCAATTCTCACGTAATATCTACCGCGGCACAGCGCAGGCTTTCGCGCAGGATGAGCTGGCGCTATCGCTGTGCTTACAGGGCATCGACATCGGCCATGACCTTGCGTTGCGACCGATCGAACGAACATTCTATTACTTACCGATGGAGCACCCGGAAAGCTTGCAGATACAAGATAGATGTGTTCAACACTACCAGCAGCTGGTGGCATCAGTGCTGCCGGCAACAACGAAGAAACTGCAGTCTTCGCTCGATTACGCCATCAGCCACCGAGATATCATCGCCCGCTTCGGTCGCTTCCCCCATCGAAACAAGCTGCTGGGACGGGCATCGACAGCAGCAGAGCGTGAGTATTTGTCCCAGGGCGGGGCTACCTTCGGACAAAAGTAGTCAATAGCTATAACTTTGTACCCGCAATGACCCGCAACCCGTGAATACAGTTGCAGCGCTTGAACGATTCGATATCGACGAGATCTTGCGGCGATTAGCCTCAGTCGGTGCGGTGTCCGTGCCGTTTCTAAACGAAAATCTCAGAACTTCGTTGCTCAAGGAGGCAGTGGGTTACGCCTACAAGCGTGAGGAGGAAATTGTAAGCAGTGGCGATCGAACCGTAAGACAACAAGTGGGTTCGTTCGAGGATTTTACCGATAACAGCGAGTTTGTCCGGGTGAGAACTTGTTTTGAGGATCTCGTATCCAGCGCCTTGGCGACCTTGCCTAGGTATCCATTTGCCACACCTTTTCGACTAAACTCGATGATACTCAATAGATATGAAGCGGGATCCTTGGGGATAACACCCCATAGGGATCTCGCACGCTACATAAACTTAATTGGCATCGTCGTAATCGGCGGCAGTGGCCGATTCCAAGTATGCTCGGACCGAAGCGGCGAACATGCCAGCGAGATACTGGCCCCACCCGGTCACGCCATCCTGATGCGGGCACTGGGGTTTCCCGGTGCAGCCGACAGACCGTTTCATTGCGTCAGCGATATTCGGGAATCGAGATACACGTTGGTGCTACGACAGCGACGCCCATAGAGCCTTGTAACCCCCACAAACCGGAGGTTATTACCGGGTTCGTCGCGGGCGGGAACCCAGCTGGTGGCAGCACGCGCTGTCAGCGCCGAGCGGCCTTCTGTCCGAATTCGACCGTCATACGCCGGGGAGCGTCTGGACATAGGCGGCTTATAGTCTAATTTTTAGAGGGCCCAACCTAAAACGGTTGTTGGTCGCCTCCTGAACGGGAGGAGCTTTTGAAAAGAACACCGCGCAAACACGGCACACGGAAGCGCGCCCGACGAGCTAGTCGGCAGCGATATGAAGGCAGGGCCGGGTTTAGACACTAGGAAGTGGTACCCCTACCCCAATTTACGAGGATCAAGACGGATCCGCTAAATCCTGAATGGAAGCAGAATTGAGGGTGCGAAAGCACGCTCAAAAAGCCGTTACAAGGAAAGAACGGCTAAGTCGGACGCACTTGCGTGCGCCCCATCCTGGATGCGCACACGGATTCGTGCGCATCCACTCATTTTCCCAGTCGCCGATCACTACTTGACCCGGCGCCTGAAGCCACCGCGCCAATCGTACGCGATCGCGCGCCGGCGTTTTCGATTGCTGTTGAGAAGGCCCGGAGTTCTGCGATGTCGCCCACAAAGTCTGTATCTAAACGTACCGCTAAATGGCGGGCCACTACCTGTCTTTCACTTACCTTACTACTAGGCATCAGCGCTACATGTTCTATGAGCACCGAGCGCATTGTGCCCGCGCTTCAAAAGGCGATCGCCAAACCGTCAGACGAATACGTGCTTGCCGCCGCGCCTGACAGGTCTACCACAATTGCACACCAGACTTACGGGCCTATCGTCGACTATCTGTCACAAATTACGGGTAAACGCATCGTCTACCGGCACTCGCCGGACTGGCGTACCTATCAACAAGCAATGCAACAGGGCGAGTACGATCTCGCATTTGACGGTTCACATTTCGTTAGCTGGCGCATCTCGAGGCTGGAGCATGAGCCCTTGGTGAAGGCCGCGCAGGAAGACATCTTTGTGGTGCTCGCATCGAGGCGCGACCATCACCTCAATTTGTTGCAGGACCTGGTGGGACGATCTGTGTGTGGTCACGCTCCGCCGCACTACACGACACTACGGGTGTATCACGAGTTCGACAACCCGGCGCGCCAACCTATATTAATACGTGAGCAGAGCTGGCAAGCCATTTACCAAGCCATGATCACTGGCAAGTGTGATGGCGCCATAATGTCACTCGAAGCGTATCACCAGGTTGATCCCGATGGCCGACATGCCCGAATAGTATTTAAGAGCAAAGCGATACCCGGGCAAACATTAACAGCGGGGCCACGCCTGTCTCCAGAAGATAAAGCAGCTATCACGCGCGCATTGTTATCGCCTGAAGGACGTAAAGTTACGAAAAGACTACGTCAGCAACTTGGCGCAACAAAAATTACACGAGCGACAAAGTCCGAGTACGCAGGTCTAGACACGATTCTTAACGGTATGTGGGGTTTCCATATCTAGAAAATCGACCGTAAGCGACATTTCGCTTTACTTATCGCTCTCGGTCGCGGATGCGTACTAGCTTGCCAATCGTCAAACCTTGCACGGCAATTGAAAACACCACGACCGTCTAGGTCATAGCCACGATGACATCGCGCTCTGGTCCTGGTGGCAAGGAGAGTGCGAGTGCGACTGAAATCCCTCTTCGCAGACCACCCCACGTTAGTATCTCGACGGCATTAGGTGTAAACGTTCGTCGCAACCGCATAAGCCGGATAGGAACACCTACGTTAGTAAACCGCGCGAACAAGACAATCGGGGCCATCAATAGTCCGACCAATGGATACTGCTGAGTGAACGCAAGAACAAGGTGCGCCGAACAACAGACAAAACAAAAATGGCAGCTCGAGTCCAATCGCCCGCAATAATCACCAGGTGGCGCCACCGACTATTACTGTCGATGCGATCATGCCGGCCGATGCAAGCGTGCCGATCACCTACTTCTGCTCCCCCAAGTCATTCATATTCACATGCAATGCACCGGCAAACAGCAGAAAACTCAACATCCCGTGCATCAGTGTCTTGTTGAAATCAACCCCGGCCAGGGGATCACGCACGTAGTGCTCAATCCTGATATCGATGGCACCTAAGCCGAGTAGAACGAGCGAGAGAACGAGTGCGATCAACATGACGCCGATGGTTGTAGGCAGGCGCAGGTAGCGATGATTGACGTAGTTGAACAGCGCTGAAAGCGTCAATAGTATCGCTATGAGGTTAAGTAATCGCATGATGTAAACCTAGACAGTCGACACGCCGTTCCAAATCGGTACCTTTTGAGATCGAGCTGGTTATCAGCGTTCTGCTGAGACGGCTGACAAACCTCGCGCTAACCGAGGTAAGTCCCCATCCAACCCCGCTGCTCGGCGCATGAACATATTCTTGACAGGCTGAATCGAATCGGTGACATCGAGACCAAGATTGCGCACCCGCGCCACCGCCTCCATGGAATTGCCGAATAGGCGCTTTAAGCCATCGGTGACTACGAGCATGGCCAGATTGTCGCCTTTACGCCAACGCTCATAACGACGCAACATTCGAAGCGAGCCGATGTCGCGCCCAGCGCCATCGGCATCAAGCAATACCTCGGCCAGCACCGCAGCGTCCAACAGTCCTAGGTTGACGCCCTGTCCCGCCAACGGGTGCACAGTGTGGGCAGCATCACCGATCAGCGCAATTCTTGAGTCTACGTAACGCTTGGCATGCGCACGTTGTAAGGGAAAAGCGGCACGCGCACTTGTCACCCCGACGGCGCCGAGTCTATCGCCGAAGGCAGTTGCCAGGGCCTCGAGAAACTGGGCGTCGTCGTGGGCAAGCAAGATATCAGCTTGTTCCGAGTCCACTGACCAAACAATTGAGCATCGTCCATCAGCCAGCGGCAGAAATGCCAACGGGCCGGTCGAGAGAAACCGTTGCCAGGCTGTATTCTTGTGGGTTTTTTCGGTGACCACGGTGGCAACGATAGCCTGTTGTGCATAATCCCAAACGGTGAGGTCGATGCCGGCCTGTTGCCGCACTCGTGACCGCGGGCCATCGGCACCAATCACAACGCTCGCGCCAATTTGTGTGCCGTCGGTTAATCGCAGCGTTACCCGCGAGTCGGCGACATCGATGGTGTCGACATCTCGTGGACAACACAGCTGCACGTTGCTGCAACGCTCAATACGCTCTATCAACGCCGCTCGGATAGCGTTGTTCTCAATAATGTAGGCCAGATTCGGTTCACCGATATCGGCGCTATCGAAGTGTATGGCGCCGGTGCCGGCCGCATCCCAAACATGTATTTGTTCCACTGGACATACACGTTCTTGATCGATGCCGGGCCAGGCCCCCACCCCATCAAGAATCACACGCGAACCGGGGGTAATCGCGCTCACCCGGAGATCATAATCCCCGGTGGTCGGCGCCGATAATGGTTGCGTATGTTCAACTACCGCGATACGCAACTTTGAAACCGCCAACGCGCAGGCTAGGGTTGCACCAACGATTCCAGCGCCGACAATAACAACATCGTAATCAGTGTTTGTAGATCGAGTCATAAAGCTAAATTCTTCCCATGGGCAGCCCACGTGCAAGCCTGGGTAGCGGTCCGGCTAGACCGCTGGTTCGACGAATCAAAAAACGCTTGAGTGGTGGGAGTAAGTCGGTAGCCATAAGACCAAGGTTGCGCGCAACCGCGACCGGCATAAAGGAGTTGGAAAACAAACGAATCAGACCGTCGGTAAAGGCAGTAACCGCACGCGTGTCGCGTTGGCGCCAGCTTAGGTACTTGCCTACAACATGGGCATCGCCGATATCTCGACCATCACGGGCTGCTTCTACCAGTATTTGCGATAAGGTTGCCACATCACGCAGGCCCAGATTAAAACCTTGTCCCGCCACCGGGTGCACGGTGTGGGCGGCGTTTCCAACCAACGCCAGCCGCGCGCGCACATCCTGATCGACACGTGCAAGCACGAGCGGATAAGCCGCCCGCTTGCCGACCTTGAGAAACTGTCCCAAGCGATCGCCGAAACGTTCTTGCAGTTGCTGCAAAAACATGGCCTCGTCCCAGGCCATAATCGAATCGGCCTGTTGCCGATGGGTGCTCCAGACGACGGTGCAACGCTGATCTTGCATGGGCAATAGTGCCAATGGCCCGCTGTCGGTAAAGCGTTCATACGCCACATTGTCGTGGGGCGCCTCAGGCGTCACGATCGTAACAATGGCAGTTTGATCATAGTCGACCTCGTGGGTGCCGATACCAGCGAGCGAGCGCACACGCGAACGACCCCCATCGGCTGCAACTAGTAGACGAGCACTAACCTTACGCTCACGGTTGGCATGTTTGACGATAATCGAGACTGAATCGATACTGAATACCAGGTCTTTCATCGCAGCGGGGTGGATAAGATCGATGGACTCGAGGTCCTGAACTGCGTGATACAACACCGCGGCAAGCGCGGTCGTTTGCACGACGTATCCCAATGCATCGATGCCCGCGTCTGTCGCATCGAGTCTGGTAATTCCGAATCGTCCACGATCAGAAATATGAATTCGTTTGATGGGCGTTACGCCCTGCGCCGCGATCTGCGACCACAAACCCATACCCTCGAATATCCGCCTAGAGCCGTAGGCCAGCGCCAATGTGCGGCCCTCCTGGTTTGGCGCTACCGATGACTGCCATTCCTTGGCCTCTACAACCGCTATCCGAAAGCCACTACCCCCGAGCGCGCTAGCGAGGCTCATACCGACGAGTCCACCCCCTACGATCACTATGTCGTAATCATTTTGCATGCCGATCTATTGCCGCTCGTTGTCAGTGTCCAAGCGCGATTGTAGCCATAACCACAAGCTGGGGTACACGCAACGATCAGGGCGCTGCCCGTCCACCGGGGACCAGGGGTTGACAGTTAAAAGATTTGGGAATATTTTCCCAACTATAAAATATACACCAAATGCCCACAGGTCCCTAGGGGTGGCGAAAACGAGGCAGGGAGCCAACCATGACCACATACAAGCGTAAACAACTAGGCTATTCACTAACTGCGCTGGCCGGCGCCTGGCTGCTGCTGATGGCCGCCGCGCCGGTAACGGCGGCTGACACCGTCAGCCCAGCGGCTACCATCCAAACCAGCGAAAACACCGCCGAGTCGCCATCGCCACGCCTACCCCGCTGGCTGCGACAGTTGCTACGCCTATCGACGGCGAACGCCGCGGCGACAACAAATGCCTCCCTATTCGTTGGCCAATCGGTACCCGGTAGTTTGCAACCGGGCGAGACACGCACCGTATCGGTCACCATGAAGAACGTCGGATCTACGATGTGGACCCGTGCCGACGGTTACAAACTCGGGACACAAAACCCGCAAGATAATCGGCGGTGGACCGGCGTTACCCGCATCTATTTGGCACCGGGTGAAAACATCCGACCCGGGCAGAATAAGACATTTACCTTTGGTATCACCGCGCCCGCCAAGCCCGGTACCTACGAGTTCCAATGGCGCATGGTGCACTCTCGGCCAACGTTCGTATAACCGTCGCTGGAGCGACTAATGCGGCGCAGTTCGTATCCCAGTCAGTACCTAATGAACTCAATCCCGGCGAGACGTCAACCGTCTCTATTACGATGATAAATACTGGGTCCACCACATGGACCCGGGTTGGCGGTTACAAACTCGGTACGCAAAATCCACAAGACAACACGCTGTGGACAGAAACAACTCGTGTGTGGTTATCCAACTCCGAAAGCATTGGTTCGGGACAAACCAAGACCTTCACTTTCGATATCAAGGCACCGGCAACGGCGGGGACATATAACTTTCAGTGGCGCATGGTGCAAGAAGGTGTTGAATGGTTCGGTGTGTTGTCGCCGAATGTTTCGATCACCATAGAGGGTGGAAATAGTACTGAACTGCCCGACCCGAACCATGCCATGGATTTTGATTACTACTTCGTTGAGTGGAAGAACCCGTCCGATTTCGATACCGCTCGCGCTGAAGTCAACGACTACACCAACCTCTATTACGCTGGTCGCGCCCAGTACATATCAGACCTGACCCCAGCACAGTGGCGACCATTACTGAATCAATCGCTAACCAATGCCGTCAATGAGGGCAAACGCATTCACCTCGCCCTCGAGCTCGATGAGCCGGCACGCGCAGCGGAGCTAGACGACATACTCGATGTTACTGCGCCATATTGGTCTAGCGTGAAACGCATCGAGGTTGCCGACGAGCCAAACTGGAGCCGCAGACAAACCGAAGACATCATCGCTGATCTGCGTCGCCGGCTGTCTTCCAGGGGGTTGTCGCAACCACCTATGGGTATCGTTTACGTCCATCGACAACCGTTACCGGATGCAAAGAACGCCGCCAACCTGGATTGGATCGGTATCGAGGCCTACATCGATCCTCCAGGCAGTCCAAACTCCCAAGAGAATGTCGATGCCTTAAACGCGCACATACGTAATTTCAAATCGCAGGTGCCAGCGAAAAAGAAGATGGTGCTAGTGATGATGGCATACGACCGCAATGGCGGATGGACCAACATCTCAACCCTCGAAGACCTGCAGGAGCCAGTTTATCTACAGGCCTATAACGACCCACGGGTCATCGCAATAACGATGTTCGCCTACAGCCGTGCGGGTGGGGCACGCCACCACCCGGAATTAAAGCCTCATCACAGGCGTATCGGCGAGAAGATTCTGGGTTTTTCACAGTTCGGCGACGATGCCCAATTCTTGTCACAGTCCGTACCCACCGAGCTAAACGTCGGCGAGACTATCCCGGTGTCGATCACGCTTAAGAACACCGGATCGACCTCTTGGACTCACAGTTCGAGTTACGGACTCAGTAGCCAGAATCCCAAGGACAATGTGATCTGGACAGGCCGCACGCGAATCGGATTGGCTGTCGGCGAATCGATTGCACCGGGTCAAAGCAAGACTTTTACGTTTGATGCCACGGCGCCGACAACACCCGGCAACTATAACTTTCAATGGCGCATGGCGCACGGCAGCGAGTTCTTCGGCGATTTCACGTTCAACGTCGTGATCGCGGTTAAGCTCGATGCCGACGTGCAGCCGTCTTTTCCCATTCGGGGTGCGTTTTACTATCCGTGGTTCCCGCAGGCTTGGGATCAAAAGGGAATCTTCCCGTTCACGCGTTATACCCCTTCAGCCGGCTATTACGACTCAGCCGATCGCAGCATCATCCAGCGGCACATAGACGCGATGGAGTACGGAAACATTGATGTGGGAATCGCTTCTTGGTGGGGTCAGGGACATCATACCGATCAGCGATTGCCGGTGTTGCTCGACGTTACTGCTGGGCAAAGATTCCGCTGGACCGTGTACTACGAGGGCGAAGGTTTCGGTAATCCTAGTGCCAGCCAAATCGAGAACGACCTGCACTATCTGAAAAACAAATATGCTGATGACTCAAGCTTTTTCCGCGTCGAGGGTCGTTTTGTAATAGTCGTCTACGGCGGCCACGAAACCTGTGAAATGGTGGACCGCTGGACACTGGCCAACAGTGTCAATGCCTATATCGTCCTCAAGGTGTTTCCTGGTTACGAATCCTGCGCTAATCAACCAGATGGCTGGCACCAATATGCACCGGGGCAACGCACCGACTCACAAGGTGCGTTTAGGCTACACTATCAGCCCAGGCTTCTGGTTGGCGGATAAGCCCCAACTCTTAAGCCGAGATCTCTCCGCTTGGTATAGCAACATTCGCAACATGGTTGCCTCTGGCGCTCGATTCCAGTTGATCACCACATTTAATGAATGGGGTGAAGGCACGAGCGTGGAATCGGCCGACGAATGGAGCAGTCCCTCGGGTTATGGCGATTACCTCGATGCATTGGCCAACAATGGTCTTGGTAGCGCGCCGATAAAACCACCGCCGGTTGACCCGCCATCGCACCATTGGTGGACGTCGGATAAATTCGACGACTTATCAAACGGCGCCCTACATCGCCAGAACGGATGGTTCAGGGCCGCTGGCCGATCGAGTGCCGTCGTCAGGGCGGCGCCGACCGGCGGCAAGTTACTGCGTGTCGACGCAAGCCCAGGTAGCACCATCGTGATGTCCAAGGACGTCCCTGATCAATTTAACGGTCGTCATATATTCAGCCTTCGGGTGATGGTATCTGGCGGTACGACCGCGTCCATGGCCAAGATCGAAGTCAATACTTCCGCTGGCGCTGGTTGGAACAAGAAGTTTCAACTGTTCTTTGGCAACTCTATGCGACTCAATCATGGCTCGGATGGTCGCAGCGTCACGTTCATATCGGCCACGGAAATGGGTCGCTGGTACCACGTCCAATGTGAAATGGATCTCGATACCGGATTGGTTGATGTTTGGGTCGACAGTGTCCGGGTAGCGGATAACGTTGTGATGCACCCGGGTCCGATTAGTTCGATCGCCCTGTCTGGGTGGGATCGGCCGGGATCGGTGAGGTTAGACGATCTTCTAGGAGCACGTATTGAATAGGTAAGCAGACAGCAGGACGGCGGGCAATGAAATCATCCGTTGCCCGCCGGTCATTGTTTCATTAGCGCCTCAATATCATCGATCGACTTCGGTACCTCACGTGTAAGCACCTCATTGCCTTCGCGGGTTACCAACACATCGTCCTCGATGCGAATACCTATGTTCCACCAGCGGGCGTCAACCCCTTTGCTGCCGGCTGAGATGTAAACGCCAGGCTCGACGGTCATCGTCATTCCCGGCTCCAACAATCGCCAGATGTCATCCACCTTGTAATCACCCACATCGTGGACGTCCATGCCCAACCAGTGACCAGTACGGTGCATATAGAATTGCTTGTAGGTCTCGCCGCTTATGAGGTCATCGGCGCTGCCCTTAAGTAGGCCGATGTCGACAAACCCTTCGGTAAGTATGCGCACGGCTGTTTCATGCGGATTATTCCATTGATTCTTGGGTTTAACCTGATCGATGGCGGCGAGCTGGGCTGCTAGCACGATCTCATACACAGCCCGTTGCTCGCCGCTGAACTTTCCGTTGACTGGGAATGTGCGTGTAATGTCTGCCGCATAGCAATCGATTTCGGCGCCAGCATCGATTAACAGTAGATCACCATCCTTGAGTTCGGCGTCGTTTTGCGTGTAGTGCAAGATGCAGCTATTTGCGCCACCGCCGACGATTGGTGGGTAAGCGGGAAATGCGCTACCGTTGCGCTTAAAAACATACAACAACTCCGCTTCTATTTCGTATTCCATCATACCCGGCCGACATATCTGCATTGCACGCTCATGCGCTTGCGCAGAGACCTTGCAAGCCCGCTTCATCACGCGAATATCTTCTGGCCGCTTATATAAGCGCATTTCATGCAGGATGTGATTCAGATCGACGAATTCGCCAGGGGCCTTCACACCGGTGCGTGATTTGTCACGCACTTCATTCACCCAACCCATGAGCTTGGCGTCAAACTCCGGATACCGGCCCATGCTGTAAAAAACCTTGTCACAGTTCTCGAGCAGACCCGGCAATATTTCATCGATATCATCGATGGCGAAGGCATCATCGGCGCCGTAGATATCCTTTGCACCCTGCAAGCCAGCACGCCTTCCGTCCCAAATCTCTTTCTCTGTGTCCTTTTCGCGACAAAATAGAATGTACTCACCATTAGCGCGCCCGGGGACTAACACCGCTACCGCCTCGGGTTCGGAAAAATTAGTGACATAGTAAAAGTCGCTATCGGGCCGAAATGGGAAGTTCACATCGCGGTTGCGGTTGCGGATAGGTGCAGTCGGAACAATAGCCACCCCGCTGCCCATTTGATCCATGACGTCACGGCGCCGTTTTTCGAGGAATTTGGTGTCCATTTCCTACATTATGCCGGAACTGCTGGCACCTAAGCGACCTGCCCGATGAAGTGGTCCTGAACTTTTGTCGACGAAGAACAAGGGGCAATATAGGGTTAACAGCGCTTAATACCCGGTTGCGGAACTGCTGATTATAACACCCAAAAAAGGTAGAGAAACCGTTGACCCAGATCGAAGTCAGTCCTATATTTTATTGAAAATAAAGTGATTGTCGGTGAATAGGCGTGGACGGAAACGAAGATATCAAGGACCTAGAGGGTCGAATCGACCAACTGATCGATGTCTGTCAACATCTCAGGCAGGAGAACAGTTCGCTCAAGTCAGAGAAACGGGGTCTGACGGACGAGCACACCAAACTCGTAGAGAAAACCCGACTTGCGAGAAGTCGCATTGAGGACATGATTGGACGTCTCAAAGCGCTGGAGCGCGGCTGAGGTGAAGGCGGTGCAAGACGGTATAAGCGTCAATATTATGGGAAAGGAATTTATGGTCGCCTGCCCAGAAGACGAGCGTGAGGCACTATCGGCGGCGGCAAGCTTTCTCGACCGCAGGATGCGCGAGATCCAGGACAGCGGCAAAGTCATTGGCACTGAGCGCTGTGCCATCATGGCTGCGCTAAATATCACCAACGATCTGTTGGATTTACGCAAACGCGAAACATTCGCGCCTGACGTCAATCAGAAGTTGCGCTTTCTACAGAATAAGATCGACGCTGTTTTACGCCAGGAGCAGTAGCTCAATTTCACAACATTTTGGTTCGGGGCCATATAGAGTTATTATGGAAGCGTGCCCCCTGCGGTGTTCGTGTCGTTCTATGAAGTCCTTAGAACCTAATGCTCTGTTTCGGGGAGCCGAATTGTTGATGCTGTTGCGCATGTCCGCCTTGCAGCGGAAAGCCTGAAGCCTCGCTGAGGCACCCCACTTGAACCATGCGGTTCAAGGCGCAAGAGCGAGACGGCACATGCGGAGGGCACCTTGTTTGCTCTACTATTCTTAAGTTCTATCGTTGCCCGCAACAAACACTAAAGCTGTTGTTCGCCGACGCTTGCGCGCCCAGCGAGCTGCGCTCTCACCCGCCGAGCAAATGCTTGCAAGCAAGCGGCTTACGTTTAATGTTACACATTCACACCTTTTTCGTGTAAGTCGACGAATCTCTTGCTACCTTGCCAATGACGGAGAAATCGATCCTCACGCAATCATGGAACGCATGTGGGATATGCGCAAAATTTGTTACCTTCCCGTGTTGTCGCACCTTAGTGGCGATTACCTGTGGTTTGCGCCGGCAGAACCGGGTACACCTTTAGCGCAAAACCGCTTTGGCATACCCGAACCGGTGGTCCCAGCCAGAAATCTCGTGCGCGCACAACAGCTCGATCTCGTTCTTTTGCCCTTGGTCGGTTTCGATGAAAGGGGTAACCGTCTCGGCATGGGTGGTGGTTTCTACGACCGCAGTCTATCGTTCTTGCGCAATCGCAAAATATGGCGCAAACCAAATCTAATCGGCATTGCTCACGACTTTCAGCGCGTCGACAGCCTTGAGGCAAAACCCTGGGATATGCCGCTTGAGACAATCATAACCGACCGGGCTATCTACACGATGTGTTAGGCCAAGCTGGCACAATCCCCTTCCTGTAAGTGATGGTAAAAAACTCATGCACTATTGGTTGATGAAGTCCGAACCGAGCACCTATGGCATCGATCAACTTGCGGCGGCGCGTCGAAAAATAGATCACTGGGACGGTGTTCGCAACTATCAGGCGCGCAACTTCATGCGCGAGATGAAGGTAGGTGACCAACTATTTTTCTATCATTCGAACTGCGCAGAGCCCGGCGTCGTTGGAATTGTTGAGATCGCACGCGAACATTACCCGGATTTCACCGCGTTCGATCCCAAGAGTTCCTACTATGACGCCAAGAGTAGCGCCAGCAATCCCCGCTGGTATATGGTAGACGTGCGCTTTGTCCGCAAGATGAAAGAGACAATTCTACTTAGTGAGATAAAGCAGAACCCATTGCTAAAAGAACTACGCCTAGTCAGACGTGGCAGTCGCCTTTCGATAATGCCGGTGACGGCCAAAGAATGGAAGGCTATTATTAAGATGGAGAAACGCTAGTCGCACTTCAGTCAGCTTATCATCGTGGAGACAAACTTATGTATCGTTTTCAGAAGTTCTTATGGGCGGCATGTATGGTCACGTTTGCTGTCGTTTCCTCGTATTCCGCACACGCGGGGGAGAAGGTCGGCCCCGTCATGCGTATGACGACAAACTTTGGTGTGATCGAAATCGAGCTCAATCGAGTGAAGGCGCCGGCTACTGTCGACAATTTTCTCAAGTATGCTGATGATGGATTTTATGATGGCACGATTTTTCATCGAGTCATTCCAGGTTTCATGATCCAGGGAGGTGGCTTTAAGCCAGGGCTCGAGAAACAACCAACGCGTGAGTCGATCAAGAACGAGGCGGCCAATGGCCTTAAGAACGTGGTTGGCTCTATCGCCATGGCGCGTACTGGTGATCCCCATTCCGCGACCTCACAGTTCTTCATCAACACCGCAACTAATGACTCTTTAGATAAGGAGAACGCGAGAGATGGCTGGGGTTATACCGTATTCGGAAAGGTAATTAAAGGAATGGATGTGTTGCGGAAGATAGAATCTACCCCGACGGGGCTCAGTGGTCCGTATCGAGACGTACCCAAACAAGATGTCATCATCGAAAAGGTCGAACGTGTTAGTAAAAAAGGCGGGTCTTGATCAGCTCAAGAATAACTTATACGCCGGATTATCTGTCTCGTCGGCGTACTCGTAACCCAAGTTATCGAGAAACTCTTTGAATTGTTTCTTTTCGTTGGGCGGAACTTGCATACCTACAAGCACACGACCGAAGTCAGCGCCGTGATTACGGTAGTGGAACAAGCTAATGTCCCACGTCTGGCCCATCTTGCTTAAGAAGTTGCGCAGCGCACCTGGGCGCTCTGGAAACTCAAACCGATAAAGCATCTCATTCATCGCGTTCGGCGCAGGTCCGCCCACGAGATGGCGAATATGTAGCTTGGCCATCTCATTATCGATCATATCAAGAGTCTCGTATCCGTTCCGGCGTAACGCGCTAATGATCTTCCTCACCTCTTTGGCGTCGCTGATCTGGATTCCAACAAAAACATGTGCCTTCGTCGGGTCGGCATGTCTATAATTGAATTCGGTAACATTGTGATTGCCAATCACGGCACAGAATTTTCGAAAACTTCCAGGTCGCTCGGGTATGGTCACGGCCAGGATCGCTTCGCGGCGCTCGCCGAGCTCGGCCCGCTCAGACACATGTCGCAAACGATCAAAGTTTACATTGGCCCCTGAGGCGATCGCGACCAGACTCGCCTTCTTGAGCCGCTCTCGCTCTACATAGCGCTTGAGACCGGCAAATGCCAAGGCGCCGGCTGGCTCTAGTAGAGATCGTTGGTCTTCGAAGATGTCCTTGATGGCGGCACAGATCTCATCGTTGCTCACCACCACCACTTCATCGACAAACTTCTTGGCGAGTCGAAATGGCTCCTTGCCTGGGGCTCGTACGGTAACACCATCTGCGAATATTCCGACATGATCGAGATGAACGCGCTTGCCGGCTGCCAGCGATCGATGCATGCCGTTCGCATCTTCGGGTTCAACCCCGATTATCTTTACATCTGGACGCAGCTGCTTGACGTAAACGGCGATGCCAGCGATCAATCCGCCGCCGCCGACTGGCACAAAAATGGCATCTAGGTCGCCCGTATGCTGCTTCAAAATCTCGAAGCCAATCGTGCCTTGGCCGGCAATGATATCCGGGTCATCGTAAGGATGGATGAAGGTCAGTTGACGGGTTTCGCATATCTCGCGCGCGCGCTCATAGGCCTCGTCGTAGTTGTCGCCCTTTAATATCACCTTGCCCCCAAGGGCGCGCACCGCATCCACCTTGATGCGGGGCGTAGTTAGCGGCATGACGATGACGGATTTCGCCTTTAGACGGGTAGCGGCAAGCGCCACCCCTTGTGCGTGATTCCCGGCCGAGGCGGCCACGACACCCTTCTTAAGGGTATCGCGTGGTAGCCCGATCATTTTGTTATAGGCCCCGCGCACCTTAAACGAAAAGATGGGCTGCTGATCCTCACGTTTGAGCCAAATGCGGTTGCCAAGTCGTCGCGACAACGTCGGCGCGAACTCAAGCGGGGTCTCCTCGGCGACGTCATAGACGCGGGCAGTTAGTATTTTTTTGAGGTAGTTTCTCGGCACAGCCGTAATCTATCAGATATTATTGTCCGAGGTGATAGCTCTTGCCAGCGACACGCTATCGCGTCCGCCAACTCACAAAGCCTACTTCTTTCGACCTGCAAGAGGCGGTATGCTCAACCACACGCAATCTTTACCGGTGCAACCATGAATCAGGATGAAATGAAACAAGCGGCGGCGCGGGCCGCGTTGGATTACGTAGAGCTAGGTATGATAGTGGGTGTCGGTACCGGCTCGACCGCCAATCACTTCATCGATGCCTTGGCGGGGATAAAGGGCAAAATCGACGGCGCCGTGGCCAGCTCGGAAGCCAGCGCCGAACGTCTGAAGAAGCATGGCATAGCGGTGCTCGGTCTCAACGAGACCGGCGACCTGCCGCTCTACGTAGATGGGGCCGATGAGGCCACAAAGCATCTGCACCTCATCAAGGGTGGGGGCGGAGCCCTGACCCGGGAAAAGATCATTGCCCAGGCCAGTGAAAAATTTGTTTGCATCGCCGATGAATCGAAACTGGTTGACATACTGGGCGCGTTTCCACTGCCGGTCGAGGTAATCCCGATGGCACAAAGCCTGGTAGCGAGACAGATCGTCAAACTCGGGGGCGAACCAGCGTTGCGCCCCAACTTCACCACCGACAATGGCAATATCATCTTGGATGTAAAAAACCTCAAAATCCTTAACCCGGTGGAGATGGAAGCGCAGCTCAATCATATCCCGGGCGTGGTAACCAATGGGTTATTCGCCCGGCGTGGCGCCGACATCCTGATTCTTGGAACCGCCGCTGGTACCGAGATCCTGGGCTGAGGGCAGCACCCGGCCAACCGGCCGATGTACCCCAACCGTACCCTTGCAGCCGCAGAATGCCTTAATATGTGGGCCTTGAACCCCGCAGGGGGCAGGGCCTTCACCGGGTGTGAGACGCAGTCATTTTCACAGACCAGGGGGAATATCATGCAAGCAAAACGGGTGACTATTTGCTCGGCAGTGGCTTTGTTGTTTATTTGCTTTGCCAATGGCGCTGCGAGTCAACAAGTCAAAGAGTCGCTTTTTCAAGACGCCACTGCCGCGTTCGAAGCAGCCAAATCGACACAGGCGGAAATCTTGGCCCCGCGAAGCTATGCCAAGGCGGTAAAACACTACCGCAGCGCGGCGCAGAAGTTCGAACGTGGCCGGAGCCTCGGCACCATTCGCAACGATTTGCTGGCAGCCACTGGCTATTTTAAGCAGGCATCGCGCGCCAGCAGGCTCGCCCAATCCAAGATGGCGACCCTAATAAAGACCCGCGGCGACGCGCAGATGGTGGAGGCCAGCAAGCACGCGAGAGACTCGTGGCGCCGGGCGGAGGAAAAATTTTCTAAGGCCATGATCGACCTGGAGCGCGACTCTACAAAAGCGGCCGAGAAGAATGCGAAGAACGCGGAGAAATACTATCGTAACGCCGAACTCACGGCGATCAAGACCAACTACCTTAGCCAAACTCGCGCGCTGTTAGCTAAGGCCGACAAGCTCAAGGTCAAGAAATATGCACCTAAGACCCTGCAAAAAGCACACAAGCTTTTGCAAGAGGCCGACAAGGCACTGAGCGAGGATCGCTACGACACGGACGTACCGCGAAGCCTCGCCCAACAGGCGAAATATGAAGCCAAGCACGCGCTTTATCTGGCAAAGACAATACGCGACGCCCAGACCAAGAAACTAAGCATGGAAGACCTAATCCTTGATTGGGAGATTCCAATTTCGCAAATTACGGCTGCTACCGATAAGGCCGCCGCCCTAGACAATGGCTGGGCAGGGCCGACAAAGGAGATTATCGGCTATATCGAGGATCAACAGTCGAACTCGCAGCAGCTCAACCAGAATGTGAACGATCTGCGGGGAGAAGTAAAACAACTGAAGCGAATGCTAGGTAGTGCATCAGAAGAGCGTATGGCACTTTCAAGGCGCTTAGAGGCCCAGGCGCGGATCCGCCAGCGATTTCATCGCGTCGAACGTATGTTTACGCGTGATGAAGCGAATGTGCTGCGCAAAGCCAACAACATTATCATCCGTCTCATTGGACTGAATTTCGAAAGCGGACACTCCTCAATTGGGACGAATAGCTTTCAATTGCTAACCAAGGTACAAGAAGCGATTAAGACCTTTCCTCGAAGCAAGCTGAGAATCGAAGGACACACCGATTCGCACGGCAGCGACTCAGCGAACTTGCTACTCTCGAAGCAACGTGCACATGCTGTAAAACAGTACTTGCGTGCCAGTATGCGTATCGATCCTGCGAAGATCGTGGCCGTTGGTTATGGAGAGACCCGACCGGTTGCCAACAACGAGACCAAAACGGGGAGAGCGAAAAATCGTCGAATTGACATTGTCATAACGCCATAACTGAATGCCGACTATAATTTAAACTAGATAGGTTTCAGGTAAGCCCATGCATATAACTTGCGGCGATTTCGAGCAATGGGACAACAAGGCAATCACGTTGCTCGGTATGTCCGGAGTCGGTAAGACCACGCTCGCCAACAAACTGCCGAAATCTGCATGGTTTCATTATTCCGGTGACTACCGTATCGGCACCAAGTATCTACAAGAAGCAATCCTCGATAACGTAAAGAAGGAAGCTATGAAGGTCGATTTCCTGCGCGACCTGTTGTGCAGCGACTCGATCTATATCGGCAGCAATATTACGGTACACAACCTCGAGCCAATCTCGACATTTCTAGGAAAGATCGGTAATCCGGAGTTGGGCGGACTTTCATTGGAAGAATTCAGGGCCCGGCAGCGTTTGCACCGAGAAGCTGAGATCCACGCGATGCGGGACGTTGCATCCTTCATCACCAAGGCCAAGGATATTTATCGTTATGCCCATTTCATCAACGATATGGGTGGCAGCGTGTGTGAACTGGACGATGATGATGTGCTCGAGACCCTGGCGGAACACACCCTGATCATCTACATCCGTGCCGGCAAAGATACGGAAGATAAGTTAATCACGCGGCAAATCGAAAACTCCAAACCGCTTTACTACCACGAGGATTTTTTTGAGGGTCAACTCACGGAGTACTTGCGCCAGGAAGGTCTGAAAGAGATCAAGGACATCGATCCGGACGGATTTATGCAATGGATTTTCCCCAAGTTGGTCGCCCATCGTCGCCCGCTGTACCAAGCAATCGCTGACCAGTATGGCTATACGGTCGAAGCCCGCGATGCGGAAAAGGCCCAAAATGAGGCCGATTTCATCAAGCTTATCTGTGAGACCCTGCAGAAACAGGCAGCCGCATAGTCACAGAGGTTTGAGGCATGCCACTAGTTGCACATTCTAATCTACCTGCATTTGAGCGGTTGCGTGAAGACGGACAAGAGGTACTGAACGCAGACCGGGCGAAACAACAGGACATCCGCGAGCTACATATCGGGTTACTTAATATGATGCCTGATGCTGCCTTGCAGGCGACCGAACGCCAGTTTTTGCGGCTTATCGGATCCTGTAATCACATTGCCCAGTTTTATGTGCATCTCTTTACGATTGGGGGGATCGAGCGCCAGGGCGAAACGAAAACACACGTTGAGCGCTACTACGAAGATTTTCGTCAGCTACAACAAGATGGCCTGGATGCACTTATCATAACCGGTGCGAACCCGGCCCATGATGACATTACGCAGGAGCCCTACTGGGACCCGATGGCAGATGTCTTGGCCTGGGGTCGTGAACACGTTTGCTCGATCGTTTGCTCGTGTCTCGCTACCCACGCCGATCTGAAGTTGTACCACAACATCGAGCGCATTCGCCTACCGCAAAAACGTTGGGGTGTGTACTCGCACCGGCTCCTCGAGAACAAGCACCCGCTTGTCAGTAACATCAACACTCGCTTCGACGCGCCACACTCTCATTTTAACGAGGTTACGCGTGAGCAGGTCGAGGCAGCGGGATTGACGGTACTCGCATACAGCGAACAGGCGGACGTGCACCTTGTAGTCAGCCCCGATCAATTCCGGCTGATCTACTTTCAAGGTCACCCGGAGTACGATATCAACAGCCTGCTAAAGGAATATAAGCGCGAGCTCGACCGCTTTATTAACGATGAACGGCCTGACTACCCGCCTTATCCCGAGAACTACTTCGCACCCAAGGCAATCGCTATTCTAGAGGAACACAAACGGCAGGTGGAAAGCGCCAAGTCTGCTGGTAAGACAATTCCCCGGCTTCCTGAGAAGCGCTTACACGAATACGTGGATAACACCTGGACCGATACCGGCAAAGCCATGTTCAACAACTGGTTGGGTCTGATTTATCAGTTGACCAACCGAGATCGCAAACAACCGTTTATGGCGGGCGTCGATCCCCATAATCCGCTAGGATTGCGAAACCGACGCAGGCTTGCGGGATCGGGCTAGTAGATCACGCCTTATCGAGCGCTTGCTCGAGATCGGCAACAACATCTTCCACGTCTTCGATACCCACGGAAAGTCGCACCAGCCCATCGGTTAGACCGCGTGCGTGACGTTCTTCCGGGGGGACGTCCACGTGAGTCATGGTGGCGGGGTGAGTGATCATAGTTTCCACGGCCCCAAGACTCTCGGCCAAACCGCATAATTTGACGTTGTTCATCACTGTCTTACCGGCGGCGATTCCACCTTTCAACTCAAACGAGATCATCCCGCTAAACCCCGACATCTGTGACTTGGCGATTTCGTGCTGCGGATGCGATGCGAGCCCTGGGTAGGTGACCTTGGAAACCTTTGGGTGATCTTCCAAGTATTCAGCCACACGCTGGGCGCTGACGGCGTGACGCTGCATACGCAGATGCAATGTCTTGAGCCCGAGAAGTAGCAACCAGCAGTCGAACGGACTGGGAACAGCACCGATGGTCTTTTGTATGAATTTCATTTCATCATAGATGTCTTGGCGATTGGTAATGAGGGCACCGCCGATAATTTGATTGTGACCGCTAAGATACTTTGTCGTGCTATGCATGACGATGTCCACGCCATGCTCTAGCGGTCGCAGGAACACCGGCGTGGCGAACGTCGAATCAACCCCCAGATATAGACCATGCTGTTTAGCGATATCGGCCATCGCCACCAAATCAGTCACCTTGAGCAATGGGTTCGTAGGTGTTTCCACCCACAACATTTTCGTTTCCGGGCGTATCGCCTTACGCACCGCCTCGGGCTCAGAGGAATTGACATAACTAAAGTTCAGTCCATAGCGCGCCAGGACGCGGTTGAAGAGACGGGAAACTCCGCCATAGACATCGTCGGAACTAATGACATGATCGCCGGCGCTAAGGAGTTTCATGACGCTATCCACGGCTGACATACCACTGGCAAAACATATAGCGTACTTACCGCCCTCGATGGCGGCGAGATTCTCTTCGAGCACTTGGCGCGTGGGATTAGACGAGCGCGTGTAGTCGAAGCCTTTATCCTTACCAACTTCCTCGAGGACGTAGGTGGCGGTTTCGTAAATAGGCGGCAAGATAGACCCAGTGGTAGGGTCCGGCGTAATTCCGGCTCGTACGACTTTGGTATCGAATTTCACGCTGTGCTCCTGGTTAGTTATCGCAAAGGGTTATAACAGAAGTCCGGTTGGCACGTAATCTTTCTACCGGGAATGACCGGCAAAAAATATCGATTTGGTCGTGCGACGATGAATGTAGTGGGGAAAGACTTGGCGAGCGCGTTGCCAAGAACAGCAAGACCTATCAGCCTGTTACTAGTTCGGTGACACCGGCAATGGCTTGATCGATATCCTCGTCGTCGGTGAAGTACCCGGGTGAGAAACGCACGGTCCCCTTCTTGTCGACGGTGTTTTCGTCTTTGTGCGCCAGTGGCGCACAGTGGACACCGGTCCTCACACACACATGATGGTCGGCATCTAGCATCGCACCCACCTGATCGGCCGGCATGGCGTCGATATTAATCGACAGTGTCGCCACTCGATACTGGACGCCGTTCGGACCGTATACGGTAACGCCCTCGAGATCACGAAATGCCGACTCCAGCCGTTCTGTGTGGGCACGTTCTACCGCGTGCACGTGCCCCAATGCCGCCCGGCACGCCTGCGTATGCGAGACATTGCTGGCAGCGCTACCCAGCAACTGTCTACCTAGCTCCGCGAACCATTTCTGGGCCGCGTTCAAACCGGCGATGCCTGGCACCGACACCGTGCCCGCCTCCAGATGATAAGGATACGCATCGGGATGAAATGGTGACACTGAATCTACCCCGGTTCCCCCGACACGTGCCGGGCGCACCTCGATACCTTCAGCCACGATCATGCCACCGATCCCCATCGGTCCCAACAGCCCCTTGTGCCCGGTAAACGTGAGCACGTCGATGCCGAGGTCATCCATGTCTATGGGCAACACGCCGGCGCTCTGACAGGTGTCGACCACAAACACACTTCCCGCTTCACGCGAAAACTTACCGATTGCTTCGAGGTCTTGTACAGAGCCGAGCACATTGGACGCGTGATTGACGACCACTACTTTGGTCTTTGGCGTTATCGCGCGACCGATATCCTCTGGATCAACGTATCCTTGGGCGTCGCGGGCGACAAAAGTGACATCGACACCATGGTCGCGTTGCAGATGATTCAGCGGTCGCAACACGGAGTTGTGTTCAAGCCGCGTAGTCACCACATGGTCACCTTCGTTTAGCAGGCCGTACAGGGCAATGTTTAGTGAATCGGTTGCATTTTGTGTAAACACGACCCGATTCGGATCACCCCCGAAATCGAAGAATGCGGCCAACATGCGGCGCGTTTCGCTAACCATGTTCTCCGCTTCCACCGCCATCTCGTGGTCACCGCGCCCCGGGTTTACGCCATAACTGCGGAAGAATTTATCCATAGTCGTGTACACCGGCTCTGGCTTAGGCCAGCTGGTGGCAGCATTATCGAGATAGTAGTGTTCCTTCATTTGAATCAGCGCCGGGCAGTGAGAAATTCGACAACATCGATCTTGCTAATCACACCGACGACTTTACCCTCATCCATCACGATAGCTACATTGTTAGCGTCAAATACGGATTGGACCTTAGTAAGCGGGTCGTCCATGCTTACTTCACCTTCAAGCTCCTTGGCCGCCTCGTCGACCGTACCGTCGGGGGTGCACTTACCGCTTACCAGGCTCTGTAGTAAGTCTAGTTCATGGATCATCATGAGACGGCCCTCACCGTTACTCTTTACTGGCATTTGCGAGATACCGAGTTCCGCCATCCGACTGGCAACATGACCCAAGGTCTCATCGGGTAGTGCGAACTCCACATTACCACCCTTGAGATTAATGACTTCTCGGACGGTTCCCAGGCGTTGCTCGAGCCCGAGAAAACCCATATCTTGCATCCAATCGTCGTCAAAACATTTACTCAAGTAACGGTCGCCAGAGTCGGCGAGTATGACAACGAGCATCTTTCCTGGGCCCAGTTCTTTTGCCACCTTGAGGGCGCCAAAAACGGCGGTGCCCGTAGAACCACCGACGAATATGCCTTCTTCGCGCGCCAGGCGCCTGGCGGTTAGAAACGAATCGCGATCGGATATCTGCATCACTTCATCGATAACCGAAAAGTCTAGCGTGCCCACCATGAAGTCATGGCCGATACCTTCAACGCGATAGATGCCTGGCTTTCCAGATTTGCCCTTATAGAACTCGTCGTAGTAGATACTGCCCATTGGATCGGGACAAACGATCTTTATCTCACGACCGGCCTCGGCCGCCTTCTCTTTTAGATACTTGCCAGCCCCCGATATGGTGCCACCGGTACCAATGCCCCCAACGAGGCAGTCGATCTCACCGTCGGTGTCCTCCCAAATCTCGGGACCGGTGGTCAGATAGTGTGCCTCCGGGTTGCTCATGTTGTAGTACTGATCGGTGTAGAAACCACCCGGCCGCTCTCGTGCAATGCGCTTAGCGACCTCGACGTAGCTCTCGGGATGATCATGCGGCAAATCCGTCCGCGTAATGATCACCTCAGCCCCATAAGCCTTGAGCATATCGATCTTCTCTTTGCTCATCTTGTCGGGCATGGTGCACACACAACGGTAACCCCGCACCGCCGCGATCATGGCAAGACCAAGACCGGTATTGCCGGAGGTGCTCTCCACCAGGATGGACCCGGGTTTCAGTAACCCGGCCTCTTCTGCGCGGTTAACCATGTTGACCGCCATGCGATCCTTAACCGAGCCGCCAGGATTAAGGTTTTCCATTTTTGCGTATACGGTCGCCATACTAGCGTTGGCTAACCGATTCAGCTTCACAAGCGACGTGTTGCCGATTAAATCAAGGATGTTCTCGTAGCACTTCAATATGGGATCCTTGCGTTGAGTTGCGGCGTGGTTGGCGCTTTAGTATACGCTCGAGTCAACTATGGCGCCTATCTGATTGGTATTTCCAGGTGCGACCTCAGAGCCATGGACGGTGCCTGGCATATACCCACTTCAGATGCAGTTGATTAGCGTTCAACCCTCAGGCCCCGTACATGGTAGGTGACGGACGGCAGCGACGGTGCCGGCTTTGGAAGTGGCATTCGAGAGACAATGATTACCAACGCTCGTCACCCCTCTGATTCCCAGAACCTGCTATCTTCTGCATCGCCAAGAAACCGAAACAGCGACACATTTTGACAAGCGCCGCTTAAAGTAGGAAAGGTTTCGTTGAGCCGGCAGCCATAGCAACAAGTATGTACGGGCCTCTAGGTTGGCCGCGCTAGCCATCTTTTGGTGGGTCCTACTGGCCGAGACCCGGCGTGAGGCTGGCCATCGTCGGCTATAAGATACCGGCCGTCGGCGAAGAAACAGGGTGGCCCTCCTCGCTATATTGCTGATATCTATCGATAAAACATGGCTCTTCAACAGATTCCCAGCAAAACTCAGCGTTGCCCAAAGACTGAGCCCAAAGTTAGAATTTGCCGAGGGCACCCGGGCCCGTTGTTTCGCCAGGGAAGTCACCCACGGTCTCACCGGTGTTTTTAAGCACAGGTTCCCGTGGCCAGGCGCAGTCTCCGCTTGTTGATATTGGGGGTAATGAAATGGTCTGGCTATCGAAGGTTGGGATAATCGCCACGGTTTGTGTACTGGTGTTTCGACCCGATATCGTCACCGCGTTTTGGGCGACCGTCACCATCGTTTTTGTAATCTACGTTGTGATCGATCTGTTCGGTGAATGGATCGACCGCATACTGCTCGGCAAGAACTCAAGAAAGGAAAACCGCCGCACGCGGCGCGGGCGTCGCAAAGAAGACCGTGTTGCGTCGTCCTAGTTCGTTGTCCAACCCCTAGTCCCGCCGTAACTGCCCCATCCCGTCGGCCAGCTGCGCCGTGTTACACTTTGCGTGAACACCAACCAGGCTTGGTTCGCATGGAGGAAGGAAAGATGCCCAAGTATTTACCCCTATTACTTGTTCCCGTCATACCGCTACTGATCGCGGCGAGCACACCCAGCGTGTCTACACCCTCAACCGCCTCACCCAAGCATGTCAAGCTGTACAACCAGGGGGTGGAGGCACAGAAGAAGGGTGATTACCAACGTGCGGTAAAACTCTATCAGAAGGCGCTGAAGGCCAAGCCTGACTTCGCAGACGCGCTGAACAACATGGGTTACAGCTTGCGCAACATAGCGAAGCAGTACATGGATGAAGCAATGCAGTCCTATAACAAGGCATTGCAGATCCAGAAGGATCACCAACAGGCGTTAGAGTACCAAGGGGAGCTGTATGTCTGGCGTGGCCAACTCCTTAAAGCCAACGAAAACTACAAACAACTCAAACGTATGAATTCGCCGGAGGCGACAGAACTCAAAGAGCACTTGGATCGCGTACTCGCCAAGGCCAAACAACTGCGCTGACCGACTTAGCGGTTACCTGTGGTGCAGGTTTTAGCTATTCTGAGTGACTACTGGGCGTCTTTTTTCGCGTTTGCACTGTTTGGTGTTCTCCATTCAGTTTGCGCATGGGAGCCATTCAAAGATGCACTAGCGCGTTGGAGCTCGCAGTTTTTTGTCGATCATTTTTGGCGCTTTATCTACTGTGCGCTAAGCTATGCGGCGCTCTATTACTGGATCTCGCTGTTACATTGGGGCCAACACCCCAATAGCAATAGTTGGCTCGCCGACTATCCGGAGCCGCTGTGGCGTGGCCTGGTTGTCCTACATCTGTTATCAGTCGTGCTCGCCTACGTGTCGTTTATTCAGAGCGACTACCTTGAGTTCCTAGGCTTGAAGCAGCTGTGGCAAGGCATAGGTCGATTGTCGGGGCGGAAGGCTTCGACCGAGGATCTCGATCTATTCGGCACCCACCGGTTAGAGATCAAAGGCATCTACGGGTGGGTGCGTCACCCGATGTTGTTGGCCGGCTTTCTATTCTTGGCAACCAGCGGGCCATCGCGAAATAACCTCGTATTCTTGTTGATGTACACGAGCTATATGCTTATCGGTGCCTACTATGAGGAACGGCGTTTGATTCGTATCTTTGGCGAGCAGTATGTCGAATACAAGCGACACGTCGGCGCGTTCTTTCCGCGCCTGCGCCGTCCACCGATTATGGCTGGTGGTTAGCTCATAAGTACATGGAAACCTGGGAACTGCTGGAACGATTTTCGAACTTCTTCTACGACCCCTACGTGTTTTGGGGCATCCCTATCTTACTGGCGATCCTGTGGGCGGTGTTTCGTAAGTATCGCTAAGTATTGCGTCACCCACGGTGACGATGTATTAACGGGGCGAAAACACCAAGGGTACGATGTATTGCGTGATCAACTAGGGATGTAGTGGAGTTAAACGTCATTGCCATCATCACGGCGCAGCATGCGCAAGAGCGGCCGAGATGACAAACTAAGCTACTCCTTATCGGCGCGCTCCTCGGCCCGTTCTTGCGCCAGTGCGTACCACTTCTCAATGTACTCTTGTGCCTTGGCGTGCGCCTGTTCCGTCGGGGTTACATACTTGCTTTTCTTAAAGTACTTTTTAACTTTTGAATCTTCCGCTTCCGCAAATTCCACCTGTGCCCTGAAGCCGCCGGGTCGTACCTTCTGTTACAGATAATAGGTCTTTCCCGCCTCCATATTCATTTTAAACGCAGTGACGTTTTCGGCCTTTGACCAGAACACATGCTCGCCGGGCGCGACCAGGGCATACGTGTAATTCTTTCCATGGGTGACACCAATAAATTGGTCGTCCACAAAAGCCCACATTTTAATCGCGATCCCGACAAAGGCAGGCCGTAGGATGTAAACGAGAGCCTTATCAGCTGTCGCCTGCCCCATTTGCTTGGTCTTATGTTTGATAGTGTATTTGGCTCCTTTGTTCTCATCGCTCTGCGCAAAGACGCTTGCGGAGGCTCCCACAAGTAGAAAAGCCGACAGCATAGCGGTGGAGATGGTGAGCGCGCGCATCAGACTTTCCTCTCGGATGTGGTGGCGGCTTGCGATCGTCGGAACAAATCCAGTTTCATCAGTATAGCCGTGATATCCAGCTAGCAGTGTCATTACAGCCGGAATCTCGAGACATCGATCCCATTCACACTTATGACTTTCCAAGCAAGTCGCCGTTTGACCAACGTTATGGTCACCAAATCCGGGGTCCCTGACTCGGCGATCAGGTATGCGTTTTCGCCCTGGTTAAGGACAAGTACCTGCAGCTGCCCCGTGGCTTTAGCCATATCACCGTCGATGGTGATGGAAATATCATAGAGTCGGACGTCAAAGCCATCAAACCTATTGAACGCCCATCCTATGACCCGCCTAACCCCAAGATAATTGAGACCGATTTCATCCGCATACTGGCGCGAGATAGGTGACATGGTTCGCGTTATGTCTTCCGCTTCGACTGCGGCCTCGCCGGCAGCCAGCAGTTCACGTATATCGCGCTCCGCCGAATCCCAAAAATACCAGGCGAGCAGCACCACAACAACGAATGACCCGATGACGATGTTTCTACCTTTGAGCTTCATATGGCTATTATCTCCCGGGTGCCTTGGCCCCTGTCCAGCTATGGGTAAACACGATTAACCTAAAACTGTGGTCAACACGTTACTGTATTAGGCACGCGGTACGGGTTGCGGTGCGTGCCCGCCCTGACCCTGAAGTTGACGCCGTTAGTAACGATTGGAGATTTATATGAAGAGAACTGTCTTTACATCACTGACCGCCTTGGTGCTGGTGTTTAGCACACTCGCTGTACCACCGGCCGCCGCACAATCGGACAAGACTAGAGAACATCGGAGCACACTCACGGATCAGCAAGAGGTCGCGATAACCATCTACAATCAAGATCTCGCGCTTGTAAAGGACCTACGGATTATCAAACTAGATAAGGGCTTCAATAAGCTTGCCATGCGCGAGGTAAGCGCCAAGATTCGACCGGAGACCGCCCTGCTCCGTAGCGTAGACGGCAATTCGGGCCTATACGTGATAGAGCAGAATTTCGACTTCGACCTACTTACTCCCCGTACGCTATTAGAGAAATACGTAGGGCGCACGGTGCGCTTGATTAAGACGCACCCGCAGACCGGCGAAGAGCGAATCGAGGAAGCCACCGTGCTCAGCGCTAATAATGGGGTGGTGTTGAAGGTCGGCGATCGAATCGAAATGGGCATACCGGGACGATTGGTGTTCGCGAGCGTCCCCGAAAACCTCCGTGACCGCCCCACCCTGGTCATGCAGTTGCACAGCCCCACATCGCGCCCACAGAAACTCGAGCTTAGCTATTTGACGGGTGGACTCTCGTGGAAGGCCGACTATGTGGCCGAACTAAATGCCGACGACAATCGGTTGGACTTACACGGGTGGGTGACTCTCACCAATAAGAGTGGTACGACCTACAAAAAAGCGAAACTGCAATTAGTAGCCGGTGACGTGAACCGGGTGCGCCGTGCGATGGATGAGCTCGCGAGCAACCGCAAAATGGCAATGGCCGCCGAATCAGAGGTAAGAGCAGATATGGCGCAAGAAAGCCTGTTTGAATACCACCTGTACACCCTGAATCGCCCGACCACGATCGCCGATAATCAAACAAAGCAGGTGACGTTACTAACGGCCCAAAACGTCCCTATCACAAAGCAGTTCCTACTAAAGGGCAAGAACTATTATTACAGCCGCAGCTATGGAGATCTCGGGCAAAAGCTCAAGGTCGGTGTGTATGTGCAGTTCGAGAACAAACGAAAAGCGAACCTCGGCAAACCGCTACCAAAAGGCGTGATCCGGGTCTACAAGAAGGATAGTGCTGGCAACGCTCAGTTTGTCGGTGAAGATAGCATTGACCACACCCCGAAGAATGAAAAAGTGCGCTTAAAGCTGGGCAATGCGTTCGACGTTACAGCAGACAAGAAGCAAACCGATTTCGCAAAGCGTGCAACGACCCGCAAATACCATTACGCTTTTGAAAGCGCTTACGAGATCAACCTCAAAAATGCCAAGGAAGAGCCGGTGACCGTGACCATACACGAGCCGGTACCGGGTGATTGGCGGATATTGAGCGAAACCCACCGACACGAGAAGGCGACGTCTGGAACTGCGCTGTGGCGCATTACCGTGCCAGCCGAAGGCACGACTACACTGCGTTATCGAGTATTGGTACGTTACTAGGCGCGCACGGCATTCGTGCATCTGACCTCCACGCGACCGACACGGAAGTCGGGAGGTAGAACAATGCAGGAGCAATTGTCGAGACGGAGGAAATGCAGGAGGATTGTAGGAACAATCCCTGCCTTGCACATCGGAACAATCCTTGTCTTGCACGTCGGCTTCGCCGACACGAAGGCAATTAGTTGCCGCCCGGCAATCGGCGCGCCTGTAAACTCAGTCGCGTCACTGGCGTTGGCGCCATGAATTTGACGTTTGGAATCGGTTTTTGTTCACGCCCGCCTTGAGCCGACCATTTATTCGCACGCTATCGCGGTTTTCCGAGATTTTTCTTACTGGCACAGGAATTGCTTTAGGGAGTTACGCCATTTAGCCATGGATGTCATCACCAAGGACGGTGATGAAGAAGGCCGCCGGGTCGGGCGACCTACAGGGATGTAGGAAGTTAGAGCAACGCACGGAGCGGTTGCCGGGTGCACAGGAATGTTTGCCCTATCCGGTGGCCTTCGCAAGGACGCGATGTAGACACGAGAACCAGATCGCACAGAATCACGGCGTCATAACAAAAACCGAGGGCCAGCCCAACTCAGCCAAACCTTGCCGCCCAACCGGCACCCGAACGGAACGATGGGCGGTGCTACCATGTCCAACTGGTCAGTCACTGGCATATGCGGATATGCAGCATTTTTCTCAAACTCTAGCTATTTCCGTCGGTACAGCACTACTAGCGGGCGGCTGCACCCTGGTTTCGGTGCAACCGGCATTCGAAGAAGTCCGTAACTCGACACAGCGGGGGCAGCTGCAAGCATGTAGTAAATTGTTCGCACGTGTCGATCGGGCGATCTCACGGGCAGGTGTTAAAGATACCCAGGCAGCACGCATTGCCAGTTTCCCCTACCTGCGACTGAACCGTTTCCTTGCTAGCTTCCGCGACGAGGTGACCAGCGATGCTGCTTTCGACGCATGGCTGGATCGATTGCAGCGTCTGGGTGAGCAAGGCTACAACGTAGAGTTACGAAACCTGCCGCAAGCACAAGCCATCGACCTTACGCATTCACTGCCCGGTGATATTGCCGAGGATAGAGATCTATCGACGGCTTTGCGTGACTGTGGCACGCGCCTACGACATCATCAATTTGCTGAGCCGGCTACGAGAGCGCGTTTGCGCAAGGTCGTGCGCGCGCCAACCGAATACACGAACTGGCGAAGAGCGTTTGGCCTTTATCCCATTACCGCGCTCGGGGTAAGAAAGGGTATCGCCCGATGGCATCGAATCACGCGCGACAAGTATGCGCAACCTCTCGATACCCTAGCGGTAGAAGGTAAGCTGGTAAGCTACGTACCGCCAGCAGACTTTGCGCCACTGACGGCAGAAGCGATTGAGGCGGTGTTAAAACGTAGCGCAAGGAATGCGCTTCGCATACCTGAACCATCGGTAAAGGACAAGCAGCGCCTGTTTGCCACGTTCGCACCAGTCTGGCAGGTAGATATAGCCACGAATGACGATCGTATTGGCGCGCCTACTTGGTTCGCTCACGGCGAGTCGAAACCATCGATCGACACCGCAAGACCGACCGTCTATCGCCATATTTCCCATACTCGAGTCGGTAGTGATGTGTTATTGCAGCTCAATTACATCGTATGGTTTCCAGCGCGGCCACGCACCTCGGTCTTCGACACCCTAGGCGGACATCTAGACGGCATCACCTGGCGCGTAACCCTGTCGCGCGACGGTCACCCACTGTTACATGATTCGATACACAACTGTGGTTGTTACCACATGTTTTTTCCATCCGCGAAACTACGACCACGAAAACATGCGAAGGGCCCGGGAGCGCCGATGCGAGAATCAATGTTAATACCGCAGACAGCGCCGCAATCGACCGATAGCTTCGGTAGGCTAACGCTTCGTATTGCTCATCGCACTCACTATATCGAGCGCGTGCTCAGCCCAAACACCACATACGGCCGCGTCGTCACCTATGCCTGGGATAATTACGACAATCTACGTTCGCTGTCGTTGGTCCATGGTGGGCGTCGCAGCCTGTTCCGCCAGGACGGTGTGGTACCCGGCACTAAACGCCGAGAACGATTCTATCTGTGGCCTATGGGAATCCCGCACCCAGGCGAAATGCGGCAATGGGGCCACCACGCAACCGCATTCGTAGGTCATCGGCATTTTGATGACCCCTATCTGTTGGAAGATGCGTTTGAATTCAACGATCAAGAATAGCGATTAATACTTGCAGGCGTGCTTGGCGATGGCACCCAAAGCTGGCCCATGCACTAACACAGCTTGCAAACATGATCCGGGTCTGAAAAGCTTGTACGTGTCGCTGGGGGGCACATTGGATGTCCATGCTCGTCGATACACACGTTCGCTGTCCTTATTGTGGCGAGGATTTTGAGACTCATATAGATACTTCGGCTGGCAGCCAACTCTATATCGAGGATTGCTACGTGTGTTGCCGTCCAATCTCCTTCCGCACGCTGATTGATCACGATGGAAACTTAATGAGTATTGAGTTGCACAGGGACGATGACTGATTACATCCCGATACCCTGTAGTCAATATGATCGCTATGAGGTCGCGATCATGCATCGCCGTCGGTTGCGATTAACCTGGCACGTCGACAATGTCGTTTATCGCCGTATCGTGGAGCCAATCGACTTGCAAACCCGAGATGGTGAAGAATTTCTGATCTATAGCAAAGGTGGCAAAACGCTTTCTATCCGACTCGATCAAATACGCAAAGTGGAAACGTTGTGAATGTACGGCCGTGGCTTGCAGGCCTATTGGCGTCGTGGATGTCAGCAGCAGGTGCAACAACCTGCGATTCCGATGGGGTATGGGTACAAGTCATCGGCGCCCGCAACCCAGCCTCGAGTGGATACATTGTCTGGATAAACGGAAAGGCACGGGCGCTGATCGATGCCGGTAGCGGCAGTGCCATAAACTTCAACAACAGCAAGGCACGGGTTGCCGATCTAGATGTAGTGCTTTTTACGCACTTGCACGTCAACCACACGGCTGATCTTGTCACCTTAGTCCAATCATCCTTGGCTGAGGGGCGTGCAAGGCCGCTGCCAATCTACGGTCCCGCGCGCCGCAAACTTATGCCATCGACGGTCAAGTTTGTTCTCACTTTATTTGACAAGAAAAGAGGTCTCTATCCATACCTGGGCGAACTGGTGAGTCCGTTCGGTAAGACGACGTACAAACTACAGCCTCACAACATACGCATAAAGGGCGACAATACGGTGGATGTCTACGCCAATGAGCGCCTACGGGTCAGCGCCGTAACCGTAACGCGCCAACCGTTACCCTCACTGGCCTGGCGCTTAGAAGTAGGCGGGAAGGCTTTGGTGTTCAGCAGTGATTTAGATAGTGAAGTTAATGGTCTGCGAACACTGGCCCGCGACGCAGACCTACTTGTCGTGCATAACCCCAGCCGCATCAATACGAGGGATCTTTGGCAACTGCGCTATCTCTCGCCCGATGTCATCGGCCGCACCGCCAACACCGCCAACGTCAAGAAACTGGTACTAGCACACCGCAACCCACAGAACCAACCCGCCATCGATGCCATTAAAGCGAACTACCGCGGTGTAAGTATCATCGCGGATGAACTTGACTGTGTAAGACCTTGAAGTAGGTACTGGCGCTCGCTGCCCGGGCAAAAGCGATCTTGTCAGAACTTCTTTGAAGATCGATGCTTACTCAGGAAGGCATTTTGCGCTGCCTCCGTTGGCAGCTCGCGCGCCAGCAACTCATAAAGTTCCTTGGGGCTCGCTGTCTTCTTGGCCGCTTTCTTAACGATGACCCTTGAGAGCGGGCCAAGATGAATCGCTAGTTCTTGTTCGGCTGTTTTTAATATTGTCGGATCCCAAGATGACCCTGTCGTCAACAGGCCGTCAGTGGTTGGGCCGCTGTTTGGCCCCATTGAAATCGAGTCTTCCGCTCTCTCTACTACGGGCTCGGGCGCCGGTGCTTTGGCCAGAAACTTAGTGCGGGCATCGTCGACGGGGATCATATTGCCGAGGACTGTGTACAGGTCTTGGGCACTAGTCGCCTGTAATGCAGCCCGACCGACTAACACCTTGGCCAAAGGACCAATGTAGATCGCAAGATCGTCTTCTGCCGTTTTTAGGAGAGCCGGATCCCAGGTAACGGCTGGCGCCGGTGAGGGTGCATTGCTGCCGACTTGGACGTTCTCGGCAGAGGCCTTGACCGTGGCGACAGTCGCATAGGTCTGTTCGCCCTCGGGCAACACTACTTCATAGACGGGATGCTGCTTGGCATGCTTGTCCTTGCGCATACCAAGATACTGAAACACTTGCGCGTATTCCTCGGACAGACAGGCAATCACATCGTAGAAGGAACGTGAGACCAGGATTTGGTTGGGCTTGGCAAAGCTCATAACCCGTTGGGCGTTGTTGATACCATCCCCCAGCGGGTTCAGTTGCCCACTTATGCTTTTTACGACCTTGACGGGACCGAGATTAATGCCGATCCGTATCTTAAACGGCGTTGCGGTCTCTTTTTCCGTTAGCAGATCGCGCAGATCAAGCGCAACAAACATCGCCTCCTCGGGGTCGCCCAGGAAACACAAAGCGGCTCCGTCACCCGTATCGACCATGATGCGTTCGGTCTCGGCAATGTTACTAACAGCATCCGCGACCAGTTTCTGCAAGTGCTCCTTCATTTCGATCTGCTGTTCCACAGGTTTCTCTGTGTACCCAGCAATATCGAGGAACACGACACTACATAACCACGTTCTACTCTGGCGCTCCATTATCCGTAAGTCCGAGACCCATGGCCGTACCCCTATTCTTCTAACATGACCATCGCCTTTTCAAGGCTACGGCGCATGCGGTTAAAAGACACGGCTAGCACACCGATTTCATCCTTGCCACGCTCCGAGAATTCCGCCGCGTTCATATTTCCTCTGCTAACCTGATCGGCAATCTCCGACATCTCGATGATGGGCCTGATGACAATATAGCGCAGCATTATGTTAAGAATAATGACAATGACGACAAAAACCGCCACCAGCGATCCCATGAACGTCTCAAATGCCTCTCGCGCCTTCTGCAGGGGAACGGACATTGGTACCGAGACAATGCGGGCACCAACAATCTCGTTCAACTTCCAGCCAAAGCCATTGGCATCGCCGTATTTCGCCAACAACGTCTTGGGCGCGGCCTCCACCGTGCTGTGGCACGTCAGACAACCGGGATTCTTGATCTGCATCGGGCGCGCCAAGTATAGCGAGTCCCCAGTCGGCGTCTTACGCACGCCTATGATTTCTTTATGGTCTGGGTTGTTTCTAAAATCTTGAACGATATCTGCTTCCCAGTCGACCGCGCGGTTGCGCGGATTAGAGGGATTAAGTGTTGCTTCCTTGTAGGCATATTGAGGGTGCTTTTCGCGAAGCTTATTGAACGTCTGTGTGGCAGCGTAGGCCGGTACACTTTGGGGCACAAATACCTTCTTCATCTGCAATCGCAACAGAGGTCTGATCTCACTAACGGTGTAGCCCCGAACCGCCAACGCCGATTCCATCATTAAGCCGGCGCGTTCTATCACTTCCTTCTTCGCATTCCCCTGCAATATATTCCATGACAGTAATGCGGTGACCGCCAAACCGATGGAGAACACCACTATCAGGACCAGATTGAATTTAAGTGTCAGTTTCATAGCTCCTCCTTTTGCCCCCTTGTCACCCTTAGTAATCTGGTTCCAAGTTTTGAATAACTATCCACAATCCGGCAGCTTGGCGTACGCCTTGGTAAACCCTATTAAGCTGAACGTAGCCGTCTTCGCGCCGGTATCCGGATAGGTCGGCCAGAACTTTAGTGTGAATGTGGCCCGGCGTCCTTCTTTGAACCGTGCTATGATTTTCGAGATGCTTTTCTCGAACACGACATGCTGCTCTAAATAAACGCTATCCGGCTTGATGAGTTCATGTTTGTCGACGCGAACGCCGGCATCGGGATCATCCGCGTCGATGTTCGATCTGGTCATAACCATTAAAGTCGTGCTGTCGAGCCGCACAAAGACCTCGGTATCCTGATAGCCGTCATCGATAGTTTGGACGGGCGACTCAACCACACAGTGTGATTCATCCTTAACAGGATCGTAAGCCACCTTCGCCGTCCAGTCGGCGCTGGCGACCTGACTCGCCAACACCGTAACTGCTAGAAGAATAAGCTTCGCTTTCAAATCGCCTTCCCCGCGGAACTATTATTCTCACTGTTACCGATCAGTCGGCGTATTCTCGATCGAAGCTGTCGTCGCACGCGCCGATCCGGCCTGCTGCCTCCTTTATGTCAGTTGACGATACCCACGCCTAACCGGCGCCCCGCCCGAACTGGTTCACTCTTACCAGAATCCGAACCAATCGTACCAGCGATGATCCGGCGTGCGATGTTAGCGAATGGTCGTCGACGCTACCAATCAGCGTCGCTACCGCCAGGCGCTTTTGCCCACTGCGTGTCGAAACGCGTCGCGTTGCTCCGCAGCCGGCAATTCCTTGGCGAGTATGGTGTAGAACTCCTCCAGATCGGATGTCCGCTTGGCGGCCTTTTTCACCAATATCCGCGCCATCGGCCCGACATGAACGGCCAGACTTTCTTCGGCGAGTCTAAGAGCGGCCTCGTCAATGGCGGATACCGGTTGCGATGGGGTGCTCGGTGTTGACGGTGCCATTGGCTTCGACGGAATACTGGGCCGTGATCGGATACTGGGCCGTGATCGGATACTGGGCCGTGATCGGATACTGGGCCGTGATCGGATACTGGGTTGTGACAGCTGACTGATATCCGCTGGCATTCGTGGTTTGAGAATCGCGTCCACCGGTTCGGTCGCCACCGGAAGTATCTCGGTCTCACCAATGATTTGAGTTTTGGCGAGAAAAACCGTCTTGGCCTTCTCCGACGGTATGAATCTCGACACCAGCTCAGTCAGTTGCTCTATGTTGGCAGCCTTTCTGGACGCCTTTCTCACTAACGCTTTCGAAAGCGGGCCTATATGCTGCTCCAGGTTGAGTTCTACCGTGCTCAAGACGCCCGGTTGCCATGTCGCCTGGCTATCGGCGAGCTGATCGATGCGCTGGGTTTCTGGAAACTCGGTGGATAGCCGTTCGTCTGCCGCCGGTGAAACAGCCGCTCGCGGCCCATCCGACCCGAACGCGGCCAGCGCCTCGTCCACCGTCTGTGGTCGATCCTTGGCGTTGGGCGCTAGCATCGAGGTCACGGCTTGCAGAAAACGCTCGCTATACTGTCGCGTCACAAGTTTTGTGATTTTTCGCAGTGGGTCTGGCTCACCGTCTTGGATGGCGGCGATACGCTCGGTCGACGCCACCGGGGCGAACCCGGCCATACAGTGATATATCGTCGCCCCGATGCCGTACATGTCGCTCCACGGGCCTTGCTTGCCACTCGAAAAATACTGCTCGAACGGCGCATAACCCGGCGTCACCATACCGGTCATGGCCCGACTCTGTTCGCCGAGCGCTTGCCGCGCGGCCCCGAAATCCAGCAACACCGGTGAACCGTCTTTCCGGATATAGATATTTCCGGGCTTAATATCTCGGTGCAGAAATCCCTGCTCGTGGACTGCCTTAAGACTACCGAGAATGGGAAGCATGATGGCACTGATGACATCCTCGGCCATGGTGCCAACCCGCTTTAGGCGCCCGCTCAACGACTCACCATCTTCATAGTCCATGATGAAGTAGGCGGTACCGTGCGCCTCCAAGTAGCGAATAACACGAACGATATTGGGCTCGCGAAACTTGGCGAGTGTCCGCGCTTCGTCGAGAAAACGTTTCAGGCCGTATTGGTAGTTTTCTAGATCGTTGTCCGATTTCGGACTCACCGTGGTCCCATCTGGAGTACGGATGGCGAGCCCAGTCGGAAGATATTCCTTCATGGCCACGTCGCGCTGTAACGTGCGATCGAAGGCGCGATAGGTGACCCCAAACCCGCCGACACCCAGCACGCGACTGACTTCGTAGGATTCAATTACCGTGCCCGGACTGAGGGCATGGTGATAGGTTGGCGCCATTGCGGTGGTCTCTCCTCTTTTCTTTATCCCTAGCTTCCCTGTCGTTTCTTTTTCGCCCCCCGTACGGGAGGCCTAAAAAAAACAACGGCCTATAAGGGTCAAGTGTAGCAGTCTTGCGCACACGGGCGAATGCTGCGCCAGCAATATGGGTACCCGGCGGATGATCTAGCGGCGCCACAAACAACGATACATATCCATGTGGATCAAAGAGTTAGCAACAAAGACCCGCGCCTGACGATGCCCCATGACCGCAATCGCGATAGTCAGACAACCCGTCGAAACACAAGATCCCATACCTGATACCCGAGCGCCTGGCCGCGACGCTCGAATCGTGTCAACAAACGTTCGTCAGGCCGCGACACATAATCATGCTGGCCGGCCGTGTTCTCAAGCTCAGGTGTCTGCGCGGCCACCGCTAATGCGTGTTCAGCATAGTCTTGCCAATCGGTCGCGATATGCACACAGCCGTCGGGTCGTAGACTCCTGGCCACGCAGGCGACGAAATCTGGCTGTATGAGGCGGCGCTTGTGATGGCGTTTCTTTGGCCACGGATCGGGAAAAAACAGATAGACGGCGTCGAGTGACGCGGCCGGTACATGCTCGGCAAATACCTCATCGGCATCACCACAAATCACACGCACGTTGCGCAGCATCAGTGTCTCTAACTTCAGTAACAAACTACCAATGCCCGGCCGATATACCTCAATGCCGACATAATCATTCTGCGGGTGGGTGCGCGCCAACTCGCACAATGCCTCACCGTTGCCAAATCCGATTTCGAGCATCACCGGCGCTCGACGCCCGAACAGGGCGGCAAAGTCAATCGGTTCTTGCGCTAGGTCAACACCATATCGGCGCCAGAGTTCACGTAGCGCCCGTCGTTGCGCCTTCGTAATACGCCCTTCGCGGCGTACATAGCTGCGAGCGGCGCGGGTGGGCCTTTCAACTTTGACCATCTATAAGGCCATGCGGCGCGACAATAGTCCGTGAACGTGCCATCCACGGAGCCGAGGATACAAAGCTGGATTAGAATAAGGTGCCGTCGATGGGTGATGAAGCAGACCCATAGCGTTTACGAGGCACACGACCGGCAAGATAGGCCTCACGTCCAGCCTCTATGGCTTTACGCATGGCCGATGCCATGAGCTCCGGGTTTTGGGCGCCGGCGATGGCCGTATTCATCAATACACCGTCACAGCCGAGCTCCATGGCGATAGCGGCGTCACTGGCGGTACCGACGCCAGCGTCAACCAGTATCGGAACGCGAGCCGCCTCGACAATAAACCGGATATTGTAGGGATTACGGATCCCCAGGCCGGAACCGATAGGTGCCGCCAGCGGCATCACCGCTACGCACCCCATTTCTTCAAAACGCTTGGCCACAATGGGATCGTCGTTGGTGTAGACCATGACCTTGAAGTCCTCTTTGATCAACACCTCGGCCGCATTCAACGTCTCCGGTATATGTGGAAACAGGGTTTTCTCGTCGCCAAGGACTTCGAGCTTCACGAGGTCGTGACCATCCAATAATTCACGCGCTAGCCGGCAGGTGCGAATGGCGTCCTCCGCCGTGTAGCAGCCGGCGGTGTTGGGCAAGATCGTGTACTTCTCCGGCGAAATCACGTCGAGCAGATTTGGCTCACCCGGTGTTTGGCCGATATTGGTTCGTCGGATGGCGACGGTAACGATTTCGGCACCGCTCGCCTCGATAGCACGTGCCGTTTCTGCCAGGTCCTTATACTTACCCGTCCCCACCAGCAGGCGTGACTGATAGGCAACACCCGCGACCACTAACGGTGCGTCGGTCGTGCCGGCCTGGGAGATTTCCTCAACGCCTATGCTCATCAGCCTCCCCCTATTGCACGTACGATTTCCACTCGATCGGCATTATGCAATTGATGCGCCTGATAACGGCTGCGTGGCACGATTTCCTGATTCACCTCAACTGCGACGCGCTTGTCGGCCAGCTCCAGCTCTTCAAGCAATCGGGCCACTGTCTGTGGCGCAACCATGGGTCTTTGTTCACCATTGATAAAAATAGTTGTGATTTCGGAATCGCTCATACAAAACCCGGTGCTATCAACGAGTGCCCTATTCTATTGCGAAGTGCGACGAAACGCACGTGGGTGCAGTTCGAACCCTGCTACAACGACTCCACATGGGCGATCATGCGTTTGCGCATGGCCGCGTCAGGCAGACGTCCAAATCCAGCCGCCATGTTGTCCACCATGTGGTGAGGCTTAGAGGTGGCTGGAATTACGCACGTGGTGGCCGGGTGCGACAACGTAAACTTGAGAAAAAACTGCCCCCAAGTCGCGCAGTCAAACTCGCGCGCCCAGTCGGGCAACGGCATCCCCTTTACGTGATGGAACAATCGACCCCGCTGGAAGGGGCGGTTGATAAGCGTGGCAACCCCTCTATCTTGAGCCAGCGGTAACAGCCGTTTTTCGCTTTCGCGGTTACCGATGCTGTAACTGAATTGAACGAAATCGAAAGGTTCAGCCTTTAGTGCCCTTACGAGTTCGTCATGGGCGCGGTTGTGAGAGGTCGTGATGCCGAAATAACGGACCTCACCTTGCTCCTTCCAGGCCTTCAGTGTCTCGATGTGGACCTTCCAATCCCTAAGGTTATGAATCTGCATCAAGTCAAAGCGATCTACGCGCATGCGCGCCATCGACTGACGCATTTGTCGGATCCCGGACGCCTTGCCATCGGTCCACACCTTGGTGGCGGAAAAAAACCCCTGCCGGTTGTTGACACCGATTAGCAACTCGCCCAACACGCTCTCGGCCGAACCATACATCGGCGAAGAATCGATCACCGCCCCGCCCTGGTCGAAGAAATGCCGTAACACCTCGGTAAGCTGTGCGCGCGTTGCGCCATCGAGATGAACATCGAAGGTGCCTGATGAGCCCATGCCCATGACCGGCAACATCTCGCCGCTACTCGGGATTACGCGTTTAATGGCACTAGCCTGTCCAGCCAGCGACAGCCTGGCGGGAAACGTCAAGGCGGCGGCGCTGGCGGCGAATAATGTCTTGATCATATCCCGTCGTGAAATCATTCTTACCTCCGCTTTATGCAAACCCCTTCGCAGGCACGGTATGTAATGCGATGGGTTGTTGTGCCATGGTCTCGCGTTTTCTGCCAAGCATATAGGCAATGCCGGCCCAAATCCCGGCCAACGGCACCGCTACAAAGGCAATGGCGGACAGGCCCAAGCCGAGTGCGGTTAGGCCCGCATACGCCCACGCGCTAACCGCATCGCCACCCCGGTAGACAGCGGTATCGATAAAGTTCTTGGCCTTGTATTTCTCTTCCTTACCCAAGACCGTATACAGCATCTCTCTGGCTGGGCGCATGATGGCGTAGTTTCCTGCCCGTCGTAATACTTGTACCACCACGAGTACTGTTAATACGGGCGAAAACCCGAGTACCAAAAAACCGACACCGAGCAAGACCGGGATTAGCGCCAATGCCAAACCCAAACCCAGGAATCGCACCAACCGTCCAGTCAGAAAAACCTGGATGGTAATGGTCAAGGCATTGACCGCGAAATCCATAGCCGCAAACACGGCCGTGCGCTGGGCTGAATCTACAAAGGTGTCGCGGATGATTGTCGCTTGTTGGAAATACAGGAATGTGGCGAGGGTGGTAAACAAGAACATCAATAGACAAACACCCAGCAAGTAGGGCGAACTCAACACCAAACGCAACCCGGCTAAGAGACCACCGCCCATGGCCTTGTCTTCATCGGTCTGTAAGTCCTTCGCGGTGGCGTTCGGTTGGACAACATTCGTGTGCTGGCAGGCGATCAGTTTTTTCACACACAGAACAGCCAAGCCCAAAAAAATAGCGGAGACTAGCAATAGATTGGCTGTGCCTAAGTGGATCGCCAACGCCGCCGTCAACACCGGACCGATGAGCGCCCCCGTTGTGCCGCCGGCAGCGATGAACCCAAATAATCGTTTCGCTTGCGCTGAACTAAACGTATCGACCATAAAACTCCAGAATACGGAAACAATAAACAAGTTAAATACACTCGCCCAGATAAAAAATGCCCGCGCCACATAGGCGTGGGTAATGTCAGACTTGAATAACACGAAAAAGATCGAGACCTGAGCGATAAAAAAATAGTAAACATAGGGCAAGAACTGCCGGCGCGGATAGCGCGATGTGACCCAACCAAACAACGGCACCGCCGCCAACATCACCAAAAACGTACCGGCGAACAACCATTGGAGATTCTCGACGCCACCGGCGATGCCCATTTCGTCGCGCATAGGGCGGACAATGTAGTAGCTGCACAATAGGCAAAAGAAATATGCGAATGACCATAACAAGGCCTTAACTTCGGCAGGCTCAACATCGACCAATCGCCGCAACCACGGGTAGAAAGGTGAATTACCGGCCAACGTCGATGTAGCCTTAGATAAGGGGGATTCTGTCACGGCCGCGCCCGAGTGTGCCGAGAATTCACGATCATAAGGGTTGAGACTGCCCAACTAGAACTTCGTTTCATCTCGTGGCCGAAAACGGAACCTAGCCGATAGATACTAAACGTCGCGGTGCCCTTATCGGTAATGTCGCAGACCCTTGCTTGAAGAGTAGCGTGTCGATGTAATAGGTTATCCCGGACATGCGCGGTGAGAAAAACTGGCTTTCGAAATTAACCACGGTGCCTGGTTCAAAAATCCGATCAGAATCGACATCAGACATTTCATACACAAAGTTTCCGACCCAATCCGGCGGAAAGGCAATGCCGAGCTCATAGCCCCCGACCCAACCAGCGTCAGACCAAATACCCATGTCTTCATAATATTCACGCGTCCTCCTGACTAGTTCGGCCACAGGCAGGTTGGGTTTAAGCATGTCTTCGATCACGCTAAACACGCCCGATGACTTGTCGTGATACGCCAGCACATCAGACGGCGGTTCGCCGACGTAGAATGAACGGGCACCATTGGCATGGTATCGGTGATAGACCCCACACACATCCACATTCACCTGTTCACCGGCCTCGATCATTTTTCGCGAGGCAAGGGAATGGCCGGTGTTGGCCTTTAAGCCCGACAACACCGGCAGCGTGATAGCGGGATTCTCACCGCCCGCTTTTGCCATCGCTTGCACTATTTCTCCATACACTTCCAGTTCGGTGACGCCGGGACGGATGGCGTTTTGCGCGGCTTTCAGTCCAACGTCGGCAATCGCGGCCGCTTTTTCGATATATGCGATCTCTTGCGGCGACTTCCGCCAACGTGCCTCGCGAAGCACGTCGGTGCCATCAGTCACTGAACAACCGGCCTCGCTGAAGGCAGCACGAAACCGTGCACTAATGGCAGGGTTCGGACGATAACTATGAAACTCCATCGCCACCGCGCCTTTGAGCCACCCCTCGGCTCTCAGCTCATCAATGATGAAAGCTACGCCATCACGACGACTGTCCATCGGGAAAATGCGTATGTCTTGAGCGCACGTCATGAAACGGCACATGATTGCTTCGCTGGGAGTATCGAACAGAATGAATTTGTCATGGTCCGCATGCACAGCGATACCGCTGGTGGCCGGCCATTGCTTAGGGCTCTGGGCCTGATACCACTCGCAGGTGTAACCACTTACGTAGTAAAGACTCTCCGGCGCCATCAGCCACAGTAGGTCGATGTCATCTTTCGCCATGCGCTGACGAATCCGCATTAGTCGTTCACCATACTCCGCGAGAGAGAAAGCCAGTTCTTTCGGGGGATAACATTCGCTAAAAACCAGGTCACGGTTGCGGCCCATGGGTAACTCCCGGCTAACAATGGTATGTTTGGGGTAGGTTATTCGTCCTATGCATCGGAGGTCAACGAACCATGAGAAAGTTTAGTGAGCGCCTCGCGGTTTTCTTTGATGAGCGGATCTTCGATCACGATACCGACCATGGATTTTTCGATGGCAACGCATCACCGTATCTACCGGTAGCGGAACGTCATCCGGAAAACGCGGAGCGGGTGCGCAATATGCACGGTATATTGGCCAATGGGCCGATAAAGGATCACATCGATTGGCATGATGCACCGGTAGCGAGTGAAGCGGCGATGGGGTTGTTTCACGATGATGCCTACCTAAAAGAGCTCGCTGCTCTTGCAGCCGACCGTAAACACTGGTGCACAAGCACGACGCCATTCGGACCGGGTAGCTATGACGCCGTGCGCGTGTCAGCCGGGCTTGCGGTCGGTGCGGCGGAGCATGTGTGGCTGGGCAAGGGCAAGATCGCTTACGCACTCTGTCGCCCGCCGGGTCATCACGCGCAACCGGCCCGCACGGATGGTTACTGTTTCGTCAATAACATTGGCGTGGCCATTGAAGTCTTGCGCGCCAAGGGCTTGCGACGCGCGGCGGTCATCGACTGGGACGTGCACCATGGGAATGGAACGCAGGCGGGCTTCTACGCCGACCCAGATATCTTGACGATTTCTATGCACATGGACCATGGCGCTTGGGGAGATTCACACCCACAGACTGGCGCCGCCGACGAAGTGGGCATAGACGCAGGTAAAGGGGCAAACCTAAATATCCCCTTGCCCTATGGCAGCGGGGACAGCGCCCATTTCCGGGCCTTCGATGAAATTATCACCCCGGCGGTGCAGGCATTCCGGCCGCAGGTGCTCGTGGTTGCCGCAGGCCAGGATGCCAATCAGTTCGATCCGAATGGGCGCCAAAATGTCACTATGGCCGGCTTCCACGGACTCGGGCTGCGTGCCCGCAAACTCGCGGCCGAGCTAACCGATGGAAAGTTGGTACTGGTCCAAGAGGGCGGGTACTCGATTAGCTACGCCGCCTATTGTCTGCATGCCACGCTGGAGGGTGTACTCGGACTCCGATCATCGTTAGATGACCCCATCGCATTCTTGCCGGACCATACTCATGGGCTCGAGGCGGCGTTGCGCGAAATTCTCGAGACACGGCGTTCGGTCCTTGAGTTATGACCTTGCGATTGAGGCGTTGTCACCAATTACGCATTAGCAATCCCGTCGGCGCCTATCGAAGACGTTGCTGTTGGTAGGGGTAATTCTGAGGACTAACAACCCACATGGCGATGCCGTCATGTGACCTCGTCGGCAGCTACCAGTATTATGGCGCCGTTGCCAGTGAGCTTTGCTCCGCATAGAATCTGTGACCACGCGGGTGTAGTTCAATGGCAGAACCTCAGCTTCCCAAGCTGATGGCGTGGGTTCGATTCCCATCACCCGCTCCAGTTATCTGCCCGTCGGCGCTTGAGGCTTGATTCGCCACAGCGTGTAGAATCGGAGACAGAG
>SMUX01003510.1_pt1 | contig 89610 bp, 83 predicted proteins | sample 2456431 | NCBI WGS metagenome assembly SMUX01 (sample SAMN11095930, study PRJNA526329) | marine sediment metagenome | biome: Marine sediment; feature: Surficial sediment; material: Deep marine sediment; isolation source: Hadal surficial sediment | place: Pacific Ocean | collected 2014-11 | depth... | reverse complement strand
GACCGAACAGGTCGCGCAGGTTACCTGTGACATTCATTTCGCTGACGGGTGCGCCGATTTCGCCATTTTCGATCATGTGGCCGCGCAGGCCCAGTGAAAAGTCGCCCGTCGTCGCATCGGCATTACCGCCCAGCCACGACGTAACGTACACGCCATCGCCAACTTCGCGAAACAGCTCCGGCAGCGAATACCTGCCAGGCTCAATGCGACGATTCGAAGGTGTTCCTGTTGTCGGCGCCATGTCGCCCTTGCGACCGTAATAGGTGTCGACGTAGATGTTTCGAATAACGCCATTCTCGATGATCGGCAGCACCTTCGCCGAGATCCCCTCACCGTCGTAATGGCGTGACGCCAGTCCGCGCCTGATCAACGGATCGTCAATGATCGTCAGCTTATCGCTGAACGCCTGTTCGCCAATCAATGATGCCCAGAACGACCGGCCTTGCTGTACGCTGCGGGCGTTCGCGGGTCTGAGCAATCGGCCGATCAATGAGGCGGCAGCACGCGAGTCGACAAGCATCGACGTTCTAACGGTCGGGCCTTTCCTGGAGTCGAGGCGCGACAGTGCGCGCTCGAGCGCAGTCTTGCCAATCATCGCCGCATCGGGCAGATCTGCAATATGTGCACCGCCGGCATAGAACGAGTCCGAGGCACGCTTGTCGCCCTGGTCTTTCAGCGTGATCTGCGTACCGAGCCAGCAGTACGTTGACCGACGTTCGCCGACAAACCCGTTGCTGCTTGCCGAGGCGGAGGTACTCGTTCCGTCGTAGACGCCGGCCGTCGCTGAAATCACGCGTTCGTGACCGTGTGCGACCTCGTCGATCGCCTTGCACCAGTTGACACGACGATCCCGATCCAGGGTTTCCACATTTGCATCGACAAGATCCAGGTCGTCGCCCGGTCGATTTTCGAACAGTGCAGCCGGCGTAATGCGGCGATACTCATCGGGCTCCAGCGCTCTCGTTATCGCAACCGCCTCGTTAATGAAGCCCTTTAAACGGTCCGGCTTCAGGTCCGTCGTCCGGTGGCTCGAGTAGCGGCCGGCCGCGTACACCTTGATTGCCAGGTTACGCGACGTCGTATCTTTGACTTTTTCGAGCTTGCCGTCGCGATACTCGAACACGACGTCCCTGCCCTGACTGGCTGTCGCCCAGGCATCCTGTGCGCCGGCGTTTCTTGCCAGTTCGACGGCCTGGGTTGCGCGATTTATCAGATCAGCTGACACTTTCGCCCCCTACGGTCATGTTGGAGACGAGAACGGTCGGGATACCCTGCGAGACCGGCACTCTCTGGCCGTTCTTGCCACAGGTCCAGCCACCCGTGTCGAGCCGCGCGTCGTTCGCGACCATCGTGATGCGCTTCAGGCACTCCGGCCCGTTACCGATGATGTTGACGTCCTTGATCGGCGCCGTGACCTTGCCCTTTTCGATGAGCCAGCCGTTCTTGACGTAGAACGTGAAATCGCCGGCACCGATCTGCACCTGACCGTTCGTATACGTCTCGCAGATGATGCCGTAATCGACCGCCGCAATGATCTCGTCCCTCGTGTGCGGTCCGTCCTCCATAAACGTACAGGTCATGCGCGGCATCGGCGCAAACTTGTAAGACTGTCTGCGGCCCGAGCCGGTAGGTTTCAGGTCATACTGCCTGGCGCTGATACGATCGTGCAGGTAAGACTTCAGTATTCCATTCTCGACCATCACAGTACGGCCTGTCTTGTTACCCTCATCATCATAGTTCAACGCGCCACGTTCGCGCGGAATCGTCGCCTGGTCAACGACGGTCACGAACGGCTCGGCGACTTTCTTGCCCATCATGTCCGAATAGATGCTCATGCCCTTGCGATTGAAGTCGGCCTCCATGCCGTGACCAATCGCCTCGTGCAGCAGGATGCCACTGGCACCCGCTGCGAGAATGACCGGCATCTCCCCCGCCGGGGGGCGGCGCGCATCGAACAGGATCATTGTGCGATCCACGGCTTCCTTAACCATCGTGCTCAGGCGTTCCTCCGTGTACCAGTTGAAATCCTGCCGCGCGGCAATGTTCGAATAGCCGGACTGGATTTCGTCGCCTTTCTTTGCAGTGACCGTCAATGTCACGCGCGTCATCGGCCGGTGGTCGGTTACGAGACTACCCTCCAGCGTTGCGATCATGACGCGCTCGTCCTGGTCGGCCCAGTAGACGGCCACCTTCTCGACGGCCGCATCCAGCGCTTTGGCCTTGGATTCGACGAACTTGAGTAGCGGCAGCTTTCTATCGATGCCGACGTCGGCCCAGGGTACCGAGGTCGTGTACAGGTCGCCCATGTGCTTGGGACTGAACGCCTGCGGCGAGACAACGCGACTGCGCGATGCGATAGCCGATGCCGTGCGCGCGGCTGCCAGCATTGACGGCAAGGCCAGGTCTTCGGTGAACGCATAGCCGGTCTGATCGCCGATGACGACACGCAGACCAACTCCCTGCTCGATGCCGGATCGCGCGCTCGACACGATGCCGTCCTCGAGCATCAACGTATTCGTACGGCGATGCTGAAAATACAGGTCAGCGGCGTCAGCACCGTTCGCCGTCAGTTCGGACATGACGCGTGCAACGGTTGCCTGGTCCACGCCGAACCAGTCCATGAACGGATTTTCCGGCGTTGTGTCGCCTACCGCGGTTGCTTGCTGGATTCCGCAAGCCGACAGGAATGCCGGCATACTCAGCACGGCACTCCCCGCGGCCACGTGGCCGAGAAATTCTCTTCGTTTGATGGTCATTACGACCCCCCGATAATGTTTGTCGAACTCTTTTGCAGCCGCCGCATGGCCGGCAGACCAGCACAGTTCTTCGTATAGATGCCGGGCACCAGCATAAAGTTGCATTCTATGCGGGTCGAGCCGCTATTTCAGACGTTGCGCCGCGACAGGGCAAGCCCGACACCGGCCGCGACGAGAAATCCACCGGTCAGGCGATTGCGCCACCGGCCTACACGCCCTAGAAGACGGCGCGCCGTACTGGCGAACAGCACCCACAGCGTGTCTCCAATGCACAACACAGTGAGGAAGACGGCGGCCACAAGCGCCAGTTGTCCGGCGCCGCTCGAACCAGACGGCACAAACTGCGGCACAAACGCGGCGTTGAACAGCATCGTTTTTGGATTGACAGCGGCAATGGCGAAGGCGCGCCAGAACACCGTGGGGGCGGCATGAACGCTTCCGAGATCCGCTGCCGTCTGTTTCCAGGTTCGAATGCCGAGCCAAACAAGGTAGATCACTCCGGCCCACTTGACCCAGGCGAGCGCGTTCGCCGCCATCTCGATGATGGCCGCCATTCCGAATACGACGAGTGCAAGCTGCAACGCGACACCCAATGTTGTGCCGAATACCGTGACAAAGCCCGCGCGTCGCCCGTAACTCAGGCTGTTCGCAACAATCAATGCCACGTTGGGCCCGGGAAACAACACGAGGACCAATGTCGCCACCGTCAGTGCAATCAGATTTTCCACTAGTACTCCGTCGACATGATATTGGCAGGTTCAGCGCTTTGCCGATTTTTTCCAGTACTGGATCAAAAGGAACCCGAAGAGCATACCACCGAGGTGGGCAAAGTTAGCGACGCCAGGTTCGTTACCGCTGACGCCGAGGTAAAATTCCAGCAAGCCGTAACCGATGACAAAGTATTTGGCCCGCATCGGTATTGGCGGAATCAGCAGCATCACCATCCGGTTCGGAAACGCCATTCCGAATGCAAGCAGAATACCGAAGACGCCGCCCGATGCGCCGAGTGTCGGATAGATACCGCCCTGCGTCCCGGCGACGATGAGCTGCACGATTCCGGCACCAATTACGCAAGTCAGGTAGTAGATCAGGAAGCGCTTCGGACCCATCATGCGCTCGAGGTCGCGGCCGAACATCCACAGACCGAACATGTTCCAGAAAATGTGCCCCAGGTAGCTCGGGCTGTGCAGGAACCCGTAGGTCAGCAACTGCCAGGGCTGGAACAGTGGCGTACCGACGGGCCACAGCGCGAAATTCACGATCAGGAAATTCCCATTCCACTGCTGTAATGCGAATACGAGGCCGTTCGCGACGAGCAGGAAGAAAATAATATTGGGAATTGCGCTGTTGTCGGTCGGCCGACGCCTGTAAATATTATCGTTCACGCACTAGTACTCCATCACATTTGCAAAAAAACTGGGGTCGAACCGAAGTTTTCGTTCAGTGGGGTCATTTGACAGCCAGTTTTTGGCGAAAACTTCGGTTCGACCCAGTTTTTTTCGACCCCAGTTTTTTTTCATTCGCCTTGAGATCTGGATAATTTTCGGCCAGCGCGATCAGGCGCACGATTCCGGTGCCGAGCGCCTCCTCGGCTCGGCCACGAGCGCCGACGTCGGTAATGCGCATTGCCTCTGCGCGCAATTCGGTGACGGCCGCGAGCGTTGCGCGTTCGTAGCTCGCGTATTGATCAACGGCTTTGACCAGCGATGGGATCAGATCATGCCGTCGCTGTAACTGCACATCGATATCGCTCCACGCGGTGTCGACCCGATTCCGGCCCCGGACCAGGTGGTTGTACAGCCAGGCGGCCGCAACCGCGGCAAAAACAATTGCCAGCGCTCCAATTGAAACCATCAGCCTTCCTCAGAAAAACACGGCGACGCCGAGAGCCGCCTCGAGATTGTGCACCGTGTTTTCCGCGCCCAGAATGTCGATGTCAAACAAATGATCGCGGAAATCGATGTGCAGCGCGATCGAATCGGTCAACAGAAATCGATAACCCACACCAACGTTGATCGTGAACCGGTCGTCGCCGGCAAATCGCGTCGAGCCAAGTCCCGCGATCAGATACAGGCTGGTGTTGAAAGCGCGGCCTTCACCGACGAAGCCTTCCCCGGGCAACAGGTTGTAGCCGAGGTTCAGATTGTAGTAAGTGTATACACGGTCACTGTCCGAGAGCAGTCTTGCTCCGCCGCTCAACTGTTCGAAACTCGTCAGCCCGCCTTCGGACCGTCCCAGCGTGCCTTCGACGAAGAGCCCTTCGGTGACGTGATAGGCAAGCCTTACCCCGTAGACGAGATCCGTACCGAAATCTTCGATACTCATGATGCCGGTGAATGCGCCAATTTCGAAATTTTCGGTGTCGATGGCCGGTTCCCGGATGTCGCGACGCTCGACCTCGGGCTCTATGACCTGCTCGGGCGGTTCGGCGATCGGCGGCGCCTCATCGCGACCAGGCCCGAACAGGTTCCTGGTCGCGGCGCACCCCGACAGCATGGCGACAGCCACGATCAGAAAAAGAACGCGAAACCGACTTTCCATTCGTCTATTTCCTCATTTTCGTCACGGTTCGTGAATACCACGTATCTCTTGTACTCGGCACGCAATAAGTATCGCCGCGACGCGTAAATGCGTACCCCGAAACCAACGTTCGCAATATTGTCCGTGCGGTCGTCGGGCCGGACAATCGTCGCTTTAGGCTCCGTGTGGACAAGGCCGGCGCCGATTGTGAAAAATGGCGAGACTCGCCATTCCGGCCTCATCTCATGAACGACGTTGACACTGCCCATCCAGCCGTTCGAAAAATTCCCCAATATCTGCGATCCCCATAACTCCAGCGAGACATGCGGGGTCAGTGAATATCCACCATACACGGAGACGACATTGGCGCCCTCGAAATCACCGGCCAGGATTCCCGCTTCCCAACGCGCGTCGATGAGGTCATCCTGGGTCGACCGCCGCAGACGAACTCGGGAGCCGTCTGCGTAGAGCGTCTTTTCTATCTGCGGCGTGTCGACCCAGCCCTCAACTCCATCGACATCGCGAATCAGGAACCAGTCCGTGCGCTGCTTTACGACCTGCACCAACTCGCCACGATCAACAACATGAAATATCGGGTAGCCGCGCCCCGGCCCCGTATGCAGTTCCAGATACGGGTCTCTAACCACTATCTGGGGCGCATCGTCGGCGGCCTCGACGGGCCCGGGCAGAATGACTTGCAAGGCCGCAATCGCCAGGCATGCGATCCACGCAGACTTAATTGATCGGGGCGTCGAAGGGATTATTGTAGTACTGAGCTCCGACATCCAACCATTCCGCAATCAAGCGATACTCAGCCTCGGATAAAATGTTGTAGTGCAAATCCGCCGGAGCGTCGAACCGGTCAAAAAAATCGGGCGATGCCAGCGCCCCCAGTGTCGTGGCCGGCGGCTGAATCTGAACCGGTGCAAAAATCGGATTTCCCAAATTGTCGATTCCCACTTGCTGCATGAAATCGACAACCGCGCCGTTCAGTAGAACCTGAAGGTTATCAGTAACTAACAGTTCGCGATAGGCATGGAAGTGATCCGGCTGCTGAATCGACAACCCATCCTGCAATTCGAGCTGGCCGGCCGGCACTCGCGCCATCCCCGTAGCCGCATCAACGGGTGTGTGGCAGTTCAGACAATTGTTGCTGACCTGCATGCCATTGCCATCCACCACCGGATTGCCCATGTCGTCGAATGCGAGCCGCTCGAGGCTCCACAGGGGATGGATGTGCGTTTCATAGTTAATAATAGTGCGGCACAACGACTGCCATTGCTGCTGACAGGCAATCGTCGCCGGCGCTGGCGTCAGCAGGCCCGAATACAGGTAGTCGATATCGGGATCCCCGGGACGCACGGCGGCATCGGTCCAGACATCGCGGTAAATAATATCCATTGTCGGCTGCAGCGATGAGCAGGCATCCGTCGCACAGGTAATGTTGGCGCGAACCTCGGCCATCGTCTCGCCCATGTCGGCCGCAGTCCATACCGGGTCGGTGTTTGGAAACACGAATCCGGTCATTGTCGCACCAGCATACGCAGAATCGAACGCGTCGCGACGGCCGTGCGACAGTCCGCTGGTCGCGTCGTGGCAGCCGTTGCACCGAAGCTCCTGCCCGGGGCGAAGCTGCATCCAGTTGTCATGACGCGCTATTGTCGTGCGCTTGCCGTCTGCGTCGACGACACTAACGAATAGTGCAGTATTTGCTGGCACTTTGACCAATACGGAGCCATCGGGCTCAATCATCGTGTAACCCACAATTTCTCGCATGCCGTTGTCTGTGCTGGCACCGAAAGCTGTGCCATTGAAGTTGTAGACGATGTTATCCGGGATCGACACCGCCTTGACGACACGCAAGAACCTGGCTGGGCGGTCCGCTGCCAGCGTCTGTGCCGGATCCGCCGTCGCCGCGATGTCCAGAACCGCGGCACCATTGAAGTCATAGACGCTGCGAATGTTCAGCACGGCTTCGTCGTTGGCTGCCAGTGTTGCCGCATCGAATCGAAACAAGTTTTGTCCGTCGAGTATGACCGGCGGCGCCGTTCGCGGGTCGGCAGAGATCACTTCGGTAAACATGAAGCCTTCTTCGCCCCGAACCACGGGCAGTTGCGTGTTATCCCGCGGATCGTACATCCAGATCCCGTAAAGCGGCGGCGCAGACACGACGTTGGGGTCCGCCAATCGCTCGGTGGTGCACGGCAGAATACTCTGCACTCCATTGACGTCCGTCTCGACAACGCGGCACTGGCTCCAACTGACCAGCAAGCGGCCGGTGCCGTCCTGAATTGGATACACTGAGCTGTACCGCCCGCCTGGCGATGGAACGCCTGCTTCGGTCGACACATTGTTGACTGTCGCGTCTTCCTGAGCCGGCCCGCTCAGAACACCGATGTTGTCGCGGGTTGGCTGCGTGTTTTCGAGATAATCAGGCGTGTCGATGATGATGATGTTGCCGCCACCCTCAGTATCGGTAAATGGTCTGATCAGCACCATCACGCGCCCATCCTCAAGCTGCTGTGGTTGCATGAATTGCACGAGCTCGCCGTTGGTGCCCGTCGCATGGCTCTGCTGCCCATAGAAAAGTTCGAGATTGGAACCGTCCGGGTGCATGCGATACAGATTGACGCCGTCATTTTGGTTCACGTGATCCCAGCGGCTGAATACGATCTGCCCGTCCGCCAGTACCGATGCGTCCATATCATGGCTCTGGTTATACGAGAGCTGCTCGAGGTTCGAGCCGTCGGAGTCCATTACGTGCAATGTAAGCGCGTGTTCATTGCGGTCTTCGTCGAGCCCCGGGAAGGCCGGCTTGTTCTCATCAGTCAAAATTGCGCCTGTGCCCAATTGCCTTGTCGATGAGAACAGGATGCGACCGTCCGGCAGATACTTGGGCATGACATCGTGGCCGATTTCGGCCGTCGGGTCGGACGGGATGATGCGCCGCAGTACATCCGTCGCCAGTGTGTATTCCCAGATATTCCAGGTCGGTTGGTCTACTGCAGCGAGGTTTGCATCAAACGGACCACGCATCGCAAATAACAACGTAGTGCCGTCGTAAGCGATGTCGACATCGCGGACTGCGCCCGTTCCCAGTGTCTCGCGCTCGGTAATATTGAAATCGTCGGCGCTCGGAGATGCGCGATCACGGAAGAACAGATCCGAACCGACGTTGAATGTGATCTGCTCGCGCACATCCTGTTGAACAAAATTGCCATTGGCATCGACAAAAATCGGCGCTCTGACATAGGCGATCGGAAAATCCAGTATTACCGGGTCGGGATTCTGCCCCCCACCGATGCTGATACTGCCGCTACCGCCGCCGCAACCGGCAATCAACAGGGCTGACGTCAGCAACACGGCGAATCTCGCCGTCGGCCGATGTGTGGCATTCGTGTTCTGTCGCGATCGCTTGTTCATAGCGGGCACCTGGATCTGAATGATGCGTCACGAAAACCGTCCGTTGGTGCCGCAAACTCGCACATCGATGCACTTGGCAGGCGAATCCGGCCTCACCATCTTGCGCAGCCGCACCGGCCCACCATTCAGTTGACAACCAATAGTGGACAGGAATCGGACGACGTACCGTTAACGCGATCACAAACCTTGCTTCGCGTCGATTTTCAGCAGTGCACGCCGCAAACCGTCGCGACACTGTTTGCAGCGACCCCACAACTGTGATCCATGCCCGGACACAACATAATACAAGCTCGACAATGACCGACAGGAACGAATCCGAGCTCATCCATGCCTGACACGAACGAATTACAGAAATATCTCGCTTGCCCGCGATGCGACAACGCACCGCTAACGTGCGTCGATGAACAATATCGTTGCGATGCCTGCGAGATCGATTTTCCGGCGATAGATGGCATGCCGTGGATGTTTGCCGATCCCGACGCGAGCCTCGGCGAGTGGCGCAACCGGCTGCAACTCTCCTTGCAGCAACTAAGCCACGAAATTTCGCGCCTCGATGCTAATCTGAAAAACAAGGATTTGCACTCGCTAACCCGCCGTCGGCTCGAGCGCCACAAGAGCGCTACTGAATATCACCGTCGCTCACTGCAATCAATCCTGCAGCCCATCGACGTACAATCGATGTCAGGAAATTACGAAACCTACATGGCGCTGCGAACCCGACTACCACCCGACCAGGGACTGAATGCCTATTATTCGAACGTGCATCGCGACTGGTGCTGGGGCGACGAGGAAAACGAGGCATCCCTGGGGCAGGTATGTGCGGTGCTGAAGGGAAATACGAAACTCGGCAAGACTGTCGTACTGGGTGCGGGAGCCGGTCGCCTCGCCTACGACCTGCACATGCAGACCGACACGGAGACAACGATCGCACTGGATTTCAATCCGCTGCTGTTGCTGATCGCGAAGAGCATCGTTTATGGGGAACAATTAAAACTCTATGAGTTCCCAATCGCACCGAAATCACTGGAGGATGTCGCGGTTCTGCGACTGCTGTCGGCACCAGAGGTAGTTCGACCGGGCTTTCATTTCGTGCTCGGTGACATGCTGCGGCCGCCGTTTGTCGAGGGTTGCTTTGATACTGTCGTGACGCCCTGGATTATCGATGTGGTGTCCGAAGACTTGCTGAAATTCGCGGCGCGGATCAACAGGCTGCTGAGGCCCGGCGGCCGCTGGATAAATTTTGGTTCGCTGGCCTTCGACCACCCTCAGCACTCGCGCCGTTACAGCCCCGAGGAGGCTGCCGCGATCATCGCTGAAAACGGTTTCTCCACACCTTACATTGCACAGGCAACGATACCTTATATGTGTTCGCCGGCGAGCCGGCACGGACGGCAGGAAAAGGTGTTCTCGTTCTCTGCCGTAAAAGAACGCGATGTACAGGCTCCGGAGCAACATCGCGCCTTGCCCGACTGGATCGTGACGGGTAAGGAGTCCGTGCCGCTGTCGCACTCCTTTCGGACTCAGGCGATGACGACCCAGATCTATTCATTCATCATGTCGCTCATCGATGGCAAACGATCGATCGACGACATGTCCGTCATTCTCGAAAAACAGCAACTCATGACGCACGATGAAGCCGTGCCGGCAATTCGCTCATTCCTGACACAGATGTACGACGAATCGCAATAACGACCCGCGTCAAGCATTGCCCGATCACAGACACAGCACGTCGCGAATATAGTCAGCCAGCTTGTTGATCGCCCGCCGGCTCTCGGGCATAACGGCGACAAATGCCTGAAACACGTGCCACATATTCGGCCATTCCTCGATTTCGATAGTGCCGCCGGCTGCGCGAATATTATCGCCGAAGCGCACCGTATCGCTGAACAAAATCTCATCGGCGCCGACCTGGACATAAAAGGGCGGCAGCCCCGAAACGTCCGCATACACCGGCGACACGAGTGGATCGACGAGGTCCTTTTCTGCGCAATAATACGCGGCGACATGGGGCAGGTCCTCAGCCCGAAACCACGGATCCCGGTCCGCCCGAGACGACATCGAGTCCCCCGAGGCCGCCAAATCGAGCCAGGGCGACAGCAGGCACGCGGCGGCCGGCAGAGGATCGCCCGCGGCCTTTAACGACAACAGCAGCGCCACCGTCAGCCCGCCGCCGGCTGAATCGCCGGCCAGTACAATATCCCGCGCAGCGTAGCCGTCTGCAAGCAGCCGGCGATACACCGCAACGGCATCCTCGATCGCTGCAGGATATGGATGCTCCGGCGCAAGACGATAGTCGGGCAGCAGCGCGCGGACGCCACTCGCCCGGGCAATGTGGCTTACAAGCTGCCGGTGCGTGTCGCAGCCACCCATTACATACGCTCCGCCGTGCAGATAAAGAATGAGCTTGCGCTCGGGTGCCAGTTTCGGCACCAGCCACTCGGCGCGCAGACCCGCAACATGATCGCGGCGAACGCGTACGCCAATCGCCGGTATCAGGAGCTTGCTGAGCCGGCCCCAGCGCCGGCGCACCGCGCGCACATCAATGTTAGCCACATCCAGGCTGTCGAAATACCACGCCGTCACAAGCCTTACCAGCCTTGCGCGAAGACTCAAATTCGGTATCCGATCGGCCGCGACGTCAGTCATGCGGCTATCATAGGGTCATCTGCGCCTGATCATGAAGAAGTTGCTTATGAAGGCATTACGCACCCCGACCGCCCGATTCGAGAACCTGCCCGATTATCCGTTCGAGCCGCGCTATGCAAACATCGATCGACTGAGCATGCATTACGTGGATGAGGGGCCCGCCGACGGTGCGACAGTGCTTCTGCTGCACGGCGAGCCGAGCTGGTCGTACCTCTACCGCCACATGATCCCGCCCATCGCGGATGCCGGATTGCGCGTGATCGCACCGGATTTGATTGGCTTCGGCAAATCGGACAAGCCGACGTCGAAAGACGATTACAGCTATGCGCAACACGTTGACTGGATGCAGGAGTTCATCGAGGAACTCGATCTACAAGACATTACGTTATTCTGTCAGGACTGGGGCTCTCTGATCGGCTTGCGCATCGCCGCCGAGAATGAACACCGCTTTGCGCGCATTGCACTCGGCAACGGTGGCCTGCCGACCGGTGATCAGAAAATGCCGCGTGCATTCAATGTCTGGCGCGCCTTCGCCCGTTACAGCCCATGGTTTCCAATCGGTCGCATTGTGCAGAAAGGTACGATCACCGAGTTATCGAAGCAGGTCGTCGCCGCCTACGACGCCCCGTTTCCATCGTCCCGCTACAAGGCCGGTGCGAGAGCATTCCCGACACTGGTGCCCACGACCACCAAGGATCCAGCCCGCGACGCGAATCGCGCTGCCTGGAAGGTGTTCAGGACGTGGGAGAAACCGTTTTTGACGACATTCAGTAATCGCGACCCGATCACTCGCGGCGGCGAGCGCGTGTGGCAGGAAGAAGTGCCGGGAGCCAGGAACCTGGATCACGTCAAGATTCGAAACGCCGGCCATTTCCTGCAGGAAGACAAGGGGCCGGAACTGGCGCAGATATTGATCGAGTTCGTCGGGAAAAAGCCCGGGCGGGCCTGAAGGCCCTCCTGCATTGCCAATCAGAATCGGTCGGAGCGGCTTTAGCCGCGATTTATCAGCCCGATTCGGCTTAACGTTCCAGAAATTTGAATTTGTCCTTGATCTCGCGCCATTTGTCCGCGTCCTCAGGCGGATCCTTCATTTCCGTGATGACCGGCCAGTCCAGCGACAATTCGGCGTTCAACTCGAGGAAGTGGTTCTGACCTTCCGGCAGTTCGTCTTCTGAAAAAATGGCCTCTACCGGACACTCTGGTTCACATAGCGTGCAATCGATGCACTCATCCGGATCGATGACAAGAAAGTTCGGCCCTTCGTGGAAACAATCCACGGGACAAACCTCGACGCAGTCAGTCAGTTTGCATTTGATACAGGCTTCGGTGACCACGAACGTCATCTGGCGATTCCCCGGTTTTTCGTGCGCGTACGCTAAGTGAAGTTATGCATCATATCAAGCGGTGCGTTCGCGCATAACACGGCGACCCTGGCAGGGCACCGGGTGGCCGAGAATACGCTACCCGGAAGACGAAAAATTCGGCCTGGTCCCTGATTTCAGTCTGTCAGCCCCAGCCGCTTGTGCATGATCGGACTGGTCGTCGTGTACTGGAGGTGGACTTTCTTGCCCGGCTCTATTCTTTGTTTAATCGCAAAAGCCGCCAGTGCTGCTTCGTGAAATCCGCACAAGATGAGTTTTTTCTTTCCCGGATAGAAGCTGATGTCGCCAATCGCATAGATTCCCGGCTCGGAAGTTTCAAATCTCTCGGTATCGACATTGATCGTCTTGCGATTGATGTCGAGGCCCCATTCTGCAATCGGGCCGAGCTTCGGCGCCAAGCCGTAAAACACCAGGACGTGGTCGGCAGGTACATCGACCGGTTCTCCTTCCTTTGGCTGGATCGTGATCGACTTAATCGAGCCATCCACTCCGTCGATCGCCGTCGCCTTGGCATTCTCAACCACATCCATTTTTCCATCGGCCACCAGTTTTCGCATCTTGTCGACCGAAGCCGGGACCGCACGGTACTCGTCACGGCGGTGTACCAGTGTGATGTGCCCGGCAACGTCAATCAGTTCCAGTACCCAATCCAGCGCCGAATCGCCACCGCCCAAAATAACCAGGCTTTTTGCAGCGAATTGCTCTGGCTCCTGTACCCGATAATGCAGCGTCTTGCCTGCGAAATTTTCGGCTCCGGTCACCCTGAGTTGCCGCGGCTGAAAAGAGCCGACGCCCCCGGCAATGACGACGGCCTTGGCGTGAAATTGCGTGCCGGCACTTGTCTCCACAGAATATGAATCGTCACTATTCTTCCTGACCACGGAGACCTCTTCGCCCAGATGCATGCCGCAGTTGAATGGCTCGATCTGCTTGAGCAGGGCCTCGGTCAACTCCTCTCCGGAGCAAACCGGAATGCCGGGGATATCGTAAATCGGCTTGTCCGGATAAAGCTCGACGCATTGACCACCCGGTTTCCGGATGGAATCGACAACCTCGGCTTTCAAGCCGAGAAGCCCCAGCTCGAAGACCTGGAACAGGCCGCACGGTCCGGCGCCGACGATGACGGCATCCGTATCGATCACGCAAAATCTCCATCTGACCGGGAAGCTGCAAACACTAACACGGTGATGTTGTGTCTCCTATGGGACGCCAGCGGCCGTCGGCGTTGCTCGCCATCCCGTCTTCTTCGAGCTTCAACAAATGCGCGAGCAACGAGCGCTCGGCCCAGCCGTAAAGGCGCTCGGAAACGTCCTGATAAACATGCGGTACGAGTTCGCCAGCCGTCAGCTTCGGGTTTGCCCGCAATGCCGCGAGGACTTTCGCCTCGCGCTGCAGGCGGTGCTCAATGATCCAGTCGATGGCACGATCGGGGTCGTCGATAAGTTCCCCATGGCCGGGCAGCAAGGCTGCTGGTCGCAAGGCCTTGACGCGTTCGAGTGACTGCAGGTAATGCTTCATGTTGCCGTCCGGCGGATCGATGACGACGGTCGAGCCGTCGATGACATGATCACCTGTAAACACCCAGTTCGTTTCGGCGTGCCGATAGCACAGGTGATTCGACGCGTGCCCGGGCGTGTGGATGGCCTCGATCTCGAATTCATCCGTTTCGAATTTGTCGCCATCGGCCAATGTGCGCCCCGGACAAAAAGTCCGGTCCTGGTGATCGCCGTCCGGCGCCGGCCAGCCGAGCAACTCGGCTCCGGTTTCCTTCGCGAGTGCCGCAGCACCCGGCGAGTGGTCCGGGTGGGTGTGCGTCACGAAAATCCAGCGGATCGGCGCGCCCGCCATTTCCTGAATACGGTCCATGTGTGCGTCGATTTGCGGCCCGGGGTCGAGCACCGCAATGCTCGATTTACCAAACAGGTAAGTGTTCGTTCCCGGGCCCGTCATCATGGACGGGTTCGGCGCAACAAGCCTGCGCACGCCTGGCGCAAGTTCGGTGTAGCGCGGCATTGAAGGACCAAACGCGGTCACGATCTGGTTTCTGCGCAGCCGTCGAGCGTGGCGATAATGATGATGATAGTGCAAATGATCCGCGACATCGGGTCTCCTCCTGCGCACCTCAAGCTTAGCGAAAAAGAGTCGGCTGCGGGGAAAAGGGGTCGAACCGCAGTTTCGCATTTCTGCGCAGAGAGGCCACTATCCCGGGTTTTGAGAAAACTGCGGTTCGACCCCTTTTTCCTTGACGAAAGCGAAACGGCAATGCTGCAATGACATGATGATCACGGGGTATTCCACAGATGTCTGACGATTTGCGTGTTGTGTTCGAGAGCCGCAATCGGGCCGCTTGTTCGGATCGGGCGCTGGTGCTCGCGTCGTCGCAGATTCCGCACACGGTCGTCGACGACAGCAGCTCTTGCGCCTTGGTCGTGCCGGCGGAATATTCAGCCCGCGCAATGGATGAGTTACGGCTATACGACGAGGAAAACCCGCCACCTATGCCGCTCCCCCGCAAGATCATCGAATATCAGGACCCCGTTCCCGGCGTCGTCGCTTACCTGATCGTCGTGTCCCTGATTGCCTGGCTCGCCGGCAACTCGGCGTTTGGCAGCGACTGGTATCAGCTCGGGCGCGTCGACGGGACTCTGCTGCGGCAGGGCGAGTGGTGGCGTCCGGTCACGGCCCTGACTCTGCACTCCGGCTTGCGGCACCTGGTGGGCAACATCCTGTTCGGCACATTGTTCGGATTGTTTGCCGGCCGGCTGCTGGGATCGGGGCTCGCCTGGTTTGCCATTGTGGTCAGCGGCGCCATGGGCAACGTGCTGAATACGCTCCTGCTCGAGTCGTCGCATCGCTCGATCGGCGCCTCGACAGCGGTGTTCGCAGCGCTCGGCCTCGTGGCCGGCTACGTCTGGCGCGCGAAATTGATGTCGCAGGAACGCTGGCCATATCGGGTGGGCCCCGTTGTCGGCGGGCTTGCCTTGCTGATGTACACGGGTACTGGCGACGCCAACACCGACGTTGGCGCTCACCTGATGGGCTTCCTGTGCGGATTTGCGAGCGGCATGCTGCTGACACTCTCGGCGCTCCGGCCAGGCGACGTTCGCTGGCAACGCCTTGGCGGCGCCGCGACGCTGGTTCTCGTTGGCGGCGCCTGGCTCGTCGCATTACTTCGCTGACAGATCGAGTCGATGATGTAGAATTCCATCAAGTGGATTGCACAATGGTGCGGCAATAAAAAAATGAAGAAATTTCTGCTGTTCTTGCTGGCTCTGACTGTCATTCTGATTACGACCCTTTGGATTCGCTACGGGGGCGGCCGGCCGTACCCGGACATTTCGACGACACCGCTGCTCAGCGCCGATGCGCTCGAAGAAGTGCTCGCGTATCCCGAGCCGATCGGCAACGTCGCCGTCAGCCGCAGCGGCAGAATATTTTTTACTGTTCACCCCGAAGGAAGGCCGCAGGGCAACAAGCTGCTCGAATATGTCGATGGCGCCGCCGTGCCGTACCCGGATGGCCGCTCGCAAACAGACTTGTTCGACACGGTCCTGGGCGTCGTCGTTGACCGCCAGAATCGGCTGTGGACCATCGATCACGGCAATCACGGCATACGTACGGCGCGTCTGCTCGCATTCGACCTCAACAGCGGCAAGCTGATTCACGACCATCGGCTGGCGCCGGCGATCGCCCCGGCGGGCTCGTTTCTTCAGGATCTGCAAGTCAGCGCGGACGGCCGCACGATAGTCATTGCAGACGCCAGTTTCTGGCGCAAGCGACCGGCGATCATTGTCTACGATATCGAGTCCGCCTCGTCGCGCCGCGTCCTCGAGGGGCATCCGTCCGTGTCGGCCGAAAACTATCTGATCCGAAGTCAGGGCCGTGACATGGCGTTTGGCGGAGGCATCGTTACATTGCGCGGTGGCGTCGACGGAATCGCGCTCGGGCCGGAGTGGCTTTATTTCGCTGCGCTCAGCGGTTCAGGCCTGTATCGCGTGCGACTCACCGATTTGCGCAACGCATCATTGCCCGACTCTCAACTCAGCTCCAGGGTGGAACAATACAGCGGCAAGCCGTTGAGCGATGGACTGAGCGTCGACCTCGATGGAAACGTGTTTGTCACCGATGTCGAGCACAATTCGATTTTCATCGTTGGCGCCGATCGCGAACCGAAAACGCTGTTTCAATCAGGTCGCATACGCTGGCCGGACGGACTGTCATTCGGTCCGGACGGCTGGATGTACGTAGCCGACAGCGCGTTGTCCGAGGTTGTGTTGAGGTCACAGGCACATATCCAATCGCAGCAACCGTACCGGATATTCCGATTCAAGCCCGGCACCGAAGGCGTGGCCGGCCAATAAGCCCCGCCAGGAGCATGCCGGACTCCTGGCGTGCGCTCGTGCATTGGGACACCGTCTCAGTTAGGGTGCTGCTTTCAATATCGGGTCCATCATGCAAGTCGCTCTGCTGTACGCCGCCGTCGTGCTCATCTGGGGTTCGACCTGGGCAGCTATCCCGTATCAACTCGGTGTCGTCGCCGCGGAAGTGTCTGTCGGATATCGCTTCGGCATCGCCGCGCTCGGGCTCTATCTGTATGCCGCCGTATCGCGACGCCGATTGTGTCTTCCTGCAAACGCCTATCCAATGGTGTTCCTGCAGGGTACTTTGTTGTTCAGCATCAATTATTTTTTTATCTACTACGGGACGGCTTATATTACGACCGGCCTGATAGCCGTGCTGTTCAGCAGCATCGTGCTGATGAACACGGTCTTCGAGCGCCTGTTCTTCAGGACTCCGGTCGATGGCCGCTTGCTCCTGGCCGCCGCCGTCGGCTTTGCGGGCATTGCGATGATCTTCTGGCCGGAAATTTCGACACTGAGCATCGCGGATGAAACGATCAGGGGCGTCATCATGGTAATGGTCGCTACGGCCATTGCGTCGCTTGGCAACATGGCGGCCGTCGTCAACACGCGAAGGGGACTGCCCGTCGTCGCCGTCAATGCGCATGCAATGGCGTTCGCGGCGCTGCTTGCGCTTGCCATCGCAGCGGCCCTGGGCCGGGAGTTCGACTTCCTGATCACGCCGGGTTACATACTGTCGCTGCTGTACCTGGCGATATTCGGTTCAGCGGTGGCTTTCGGCTGTTACCTGGCGTTGATTCGCCATATAGGCTCCGCAAGGGCTGCGTACAGTTCGGTGCTGTTCCCGGTGGTGGCGCTGGCAATGTCGACACTGCTCGAGGCTTACCACTGGACGCCAATCGCGGCGACCGGCATTCTACTCACGCTATTCGGCAACTGGCTGATATTGAGCCGGCGAAAAGCGCATAACGACAAAGAAGGATCGACCGATGGACGCTAAAGATGTGCCGAACCTCGACTTCGACTTGAATACAGTCTGGGATCAATTCTTGCTCATGGTGCAGACCACGGGCGTCGAGTTTGTCAAGAATCTCGCCGGCGCACTGATTATTTTCTATGTCGGCCGCTGGGTCGCGGGCATGGTCGTGCGCGGTATCGCTACCGTCATGCAGAAAAACAATATGGACAAAACGCTCGAGACATTCATCTGCAATCTCGTGCGCATGACGTTGATCCTCTTCGTCATTATTGCCGCAGTTAATCAACTCGGCATACAAACCACTTCATTGATTGCTGTCCTGGGCGCGGCCGGCCTCGCGGTTGGTCTCGCGCTACAGGGGTCGTTGTCGAATTTTGCGTCCGGCGTGCTGATCATACTATTCCGTCCGTACAAGGTCGGCGACTACATCGAGGGGGCAGGCGTCATTGGTTCCGTCGAAGACATGCAGATATTGACGACCGTTCTGACGACCGGCGACAACAAGCGCGTCATTGTGCCCAATAGCCAGATTATGGGCAGCATCATCACCAATTATTCCAGCAACGATCGGCGTCGCATCGATCTGGTTGTCGGCGTTAGTTACGACGACGATATCGACAAGGTGCGCGACGAACTCAAGGCACTCGTCGCGGCCGACGATCGCATCCTCGACGATCCGGCGTGCCTGATTGCCGTTTCGGAACTGGCCGACAGCAGTGTCAACTTCATCCTCAGGCCGTGGGTCAAGACATCGGATTACTCGGCGGTTAAGTTCAGCCTGACGGAGGCCATCAAGAAACGCTTCGATGAGGTCGGCATCTCATTCCCGTTCCCGCAGCACGATGTGCATCTGCACAATGTATCCGCCGACTGAGAGATGATTATTGCATTGATGACAGATTTGCCGCCCCGCATCGATGACGCGCCTGTTGCGTTGACCCTCAATCCGTCACATCGGGCTCGATAAAGCACCATTTTAACTTGGGTATGCGCGCCTTGAGCTCGCGCTCGAGTGCGTTGATACTTGCAACCGCCGCATCGATGTTCAGATCGGAACGCATTTTCACCTTAACGGCCAGCATTGTGTCCGGTCCGAACTGAATCGTGATCGTGTTGAAAACGTGCTCGATCGCTTCCTGCTCGCGAATGATCGCATCGATCGCTTCCTGAATTTCCGGATCCGCGGAACGTCCCACGAGCAGCGAGCGGATACGCAAAGCCACAAATATCGAGATAACGATCAAGACGGCGCCGATGCAGATCGAGCCCATCGCGTCGAACATCGGATTATTCGTTATTGCCGCAAGGATCAGGAAAATCAGCGCCAGCGCAAGTCCAGCCTGCGCACCAATATCTTCACCCAGAACAACGACGAGTTCGGAATTCCTCGTGTGTTTCAACCATTCGCGAAACGGCCTGTTACCACGAATACGCTTGATCTCGCGCAACGCGCCCAACAGGGAAAATCCCTCGAGTACCATCGCGAACACGAGCACGGCGATAGCAACCCAAACATGCGAAATCGCCTCAGGGTGCTGCAGCTTGTGAACGCCCTGATAAATCGAAAACAGCCCGCCGAGACTGAATAGCAGGATCGCGACGATGAAACTCCAGAAGTAACTGAGTTTTCCGTAGCCCAGCGGATGCTCCGCGTCGGGCGGTCGTTGCGATTGAGTAAGCCCGAGATACAGGAGCACCTGGTTGCCGGTATCGGCATATGAATGGATCGCCTCTGCCAGCATGCTTCCCGATCCGGTCAGCCAGGCTGCCCAGGTCTTGGTCAGCGCAATGCCGAAATTGGCTACGAAGGCATACAGGATCGCCCGTGCCGTCGAATCGTGCGATGTCGAAGTCATCAGATTGCTCATCTACCGTGTCAACCGTTGCCCTCGGGTCGCGTTATTTTCATAAAGCCGTGCGCAGCTTAACGTTGTGACGGCCTCAGTCCAAGTGATTCGCGGGCGTTCACGTACCGCGCACCCCTGGTGCATAATGACGCTGACCCATCGAGGAACTCCGAGACATCATGCGACACTCCAATGTTCGATTTTTCACACTGGTCACCACAATCATGATCGCGGCTTGCGCCGCGCATCCGGACCCGATCGTCGACATGAAGGGAGTAGACCCGGACGCCCTGGCCCAGGACTGGCAGGAATGTGAATCCTACACGGAAGAAATTCTGATCAGTAAGGGGATTGCCAAAGGCACGGCCACGGGTGCCGCCGTCGGGGCGATCGCGGGCGCGATCGGGGACGACATCGGCGACAGCGCGGCCTATGGAGGCCTGTACGGCGGCACGCGTTCAGGTCTGGCCGCCGATCGGGAGCGGCAAAAAGTGTTCAAGCGCTGTCTTAGAGGGCGCGGCTACCGTGTCCTGAACTAGCAACTTCTTGACGGCCACCGGCATCTCCACTACTGTATATGCATACAGTAGTGGAGCCGTCGATGACCGTTCAGCATCACAAAGGCCGGGGCGCGCTGTCCGGCCGCGACGGTCGTTATGCGACGAGATCCGTCGAGTTTGATGCGGCCGAGGCGCGCGAGCGAGCGCAGCGGGTACCGAGAACCGTCCTGACCGCAATGCAATCGGGGCGCATTATCAGCCGCAACAGTTCTCCGGATGTGCCGTTTGATCGCTCGATTAATCCGTACCAGGGATGCGAACACGGCTGCATCTATTGTTATGCGCGACCAAGCCACAGTTATCTCGACCTTTCCCCCGGGATCGACTTCGAAACGCGAATTTTTTACAAGCCGAACGCCGCAAAGCGCCTGCTCGAGGAATGGCAGAAACCCGGCTACGATTGCAAACCGATCACGATAGGCGCAAACACCGATCCTTATCAACCCGCCGAAAAGTCGACCCGCATCACGAGATCGCTCATCGAACTGTTCGCCAGGTACGAGCATCCGCTCAATATCATCACCAAGGGCAACCTGATCGAACGGGATATCGATCTGCTGGCCGGCATGGCAAGCCGCGGGCTCTGTTCGGTGGCGATCAGCCTGCCAACCATGGACCGGTCTCTGAAGCGCATCATGGAACCAAGGGTGCCCTCGCACGAAGCACGTCTCAAGGCAATGACGAGACTCACGGCAAACGGCATACCAACAAGCGTGCTGTTCGCGCCGCTGATTCCAGCTATCAACGACAACGAAACAGAGCGGGTACTCGAAGCGGCCGCGGCCGCCGGCGCTTCGCAGGCCGCCTATATTTTCTTGCGTCTGCCCCATGAGGTGCGCGAACTTTTCGTCGAATGGCTCGAGACGCATTTTCCGCAGCGGGCGAAACACGTCATGAGCCTGGTGCGGCAGGCCAGCGGCGGACGCGATTACGATCATCGCTTTGGTATCCGTCAGACGGGCCGTGGCGCATACGCCGACATGCTCGCATCGAGGTTTAAAAGAGCCTGCAAGCGCTTCGGCCTGAATATCGATCGCTATCGGCACCGTCTGGACTGCAGTCGGTTTCGCCCCCCCGGCGGGCAGCAACTCGCCCTGGACTTGTGATTTCAGGCCGCCTCGCAGGTGGGTGCAAGGACATGGATCAGAGCCGGCGTGGCGCTATCCCGGTACGGTATCAGACGGTATAGTTGTTTACGGTCAGGCGACGCTTCGGCACAAGAACTTATGTACCTGAGTCAAGTCAAAATAGAGACATGGCACAATGTCACTGCAATCACGACGAACGACTATATAAGCATGATGTCAGGTCGAATATTCAAATACATCGCTGTCATTTTCCTGTGCCAAGCCGTCGCTGCGGGTGCTCAGGAAAATGGCCGCAATGACGACGAAGATCCGCTCGATCAGGTTGTTCCGGTCGCCGATGAGGGCCCGGTCGAAGAGAATCCGGCGACGGACACCGGGCCGGCGACCGAAGAACTGCTCGCCCAGGAATTCGCGCGGTACAAAGAGCTGGTGTCGGCCGACGTGCTCGACGAGGCAGAGAACGTCGCCAAACATATCGTCGAACTGCAAATTCGCATCAATGGTCCGATGTCGACCGATTCGGCCAAAGCGCTCACCAATCTCGCCATCATTCAGCACCGCACCGGCCAGTACGTCGCAGCGCAACAGAATTTTCAGACCGCGGTGGACATCATCGAAGACAACGAGGATCGTCTGAATGCCGCACTTGTAAATCCCTTGAGGGGCCTGGGAGCCTCCCAGCTCGAAGGAGGTCGTCCGGATCTTGCCGCACGGACATACGTCCGGGCCGTACACATCACCCATGTCAATGAAGGCCCACATAACATGGACCAGATCCGGCTGCTCGAGGCGCTTGCCGAGTCCAATCTGAGGCTCGGCTCGTCCGACGACGCCAAGGATATTCATGACACCATATATGCCCTGAATCTGCGGCATTTTGATTCGGATCAGATGGGACTCATACCGGCGCTGATGCGCCGCGGCGCATGGCAGCACCGGACCGGGTATATCGTCGATGAACGGGCTACGTACCGGCGAGCCATTCGCATTATCGAATCCATGACCGACAAGAAAGACCTGGCACTGATCGATCCGCTGACGCGACTTGGCACATCTTATTTCTACGTCGACCTAAAAGGTTCTCAGGCACAGCACTCCACGCTGAGGTCAACGGGCGAGACATATTTCAGGCGCGCGTTGCGCATTGCCGAGTCCAATCCCGATTCGACCTGGGAAATCGAGGTTGCTGCGAGGCTGTCGCTCGGCGATTACTACATGCGTCGAGCTCAATATCCCCGCGCTCGCAGAATTTACAGAGACGCCTGGGACACTCTCTCGGAAGACGAGGAACGGCTTGACGAACGCAGAGAGTCGCTGGAACAAGTCGTGCTATTGAAGCGGGACGAACTCCCTCGTTACGCGGGCGCGGCGGCCCACGACGACGGTCCGGATCTCAACGAATCCGTGCAACAAGGAACGATCATCGTCGGCTTTTCCGTGACGACTCATGGTCGCGTGAGCAACCTCAAAATCGTCGAGGCAAATCCGGTCGAATTCACGGAGATGCAACGTTTCTTGCGCCATGAACTTCGAACTCGCCTGTATCGTCCAAGATTCGAAGACGGTGATCCTGTCGCAACCGCTGATCTCACGTTCACGCACACCTACTTTTACTGGCAGTCCGACCTCGACGCACTGCGCGCCTTACCTGCTGTCGATGAATAACACGGTCGCACCGGCTGGTATCTTCGTTAAGGACCGAGTCGACATCCGGCGAATGACCGGTGCCGTCGCGATCATTACAGTACTTTTCGCGATCAGCGTGCCGGTACTCGCAAACTGCAAAGATGAATGGATTTGCGTCGATGCGGTCGACCAGGGCGACGATGTCGAACTCCGGGCAAGAAATCTGCGTGAGTTTCCCATCACCTACACATTAAGAATCCGGACGCGGCACTTCGACGTCGCCGGACCCAGAATTGTCACGCGAACACTCGCGCCACGGCAATCGGAACGCATCATGCTGCTGAGGCAACACGAAGGGGGGCGCAAGGGCCGTTATCGATATTCTTACGAGTGGACTGTCGGCAACAAGGACGCGGTGCACGACGACGATCACCTTTATTCGCTGCCCTACGCGAGCGGCAGGTCGTACCGTGTGTTGCAGGGCTATCTGTCACGATTCAGCCACTCGGGTCTCGAGGCCTACAGCATTGATTTCAATATGCCGGTCGGTACTCCGGTGCACGCCGCCAGAGCCGGCGTCGTGGCACGAGTCGAGGAGTCGAATTCGTCAGGATGTTGGTACGATGGCTGCGGTCGACTCGCCAATTACATCGTAATCCTGCACAGTGACGGCACGACGGGCGAGTATTATCACCTGCAGCACAAAGGCGCATTCGTCGAAGTTGGAGACAATGTCGCGCAAGGTCAACAGATCGGCCTCTCAGGGAACACCGGACATACAACCATGCCACATTTGCACTTTGCTGTTTACCGCGCCGCTGAATGGGGCAACACGCAATCGATTCCAGTGCGGTTTGAGAGCGCCGACGGTACGGTATCAAGGCCGCGTCGCGGCGCGCGTTATCAGGCGTCATAGATATGTTCAGCCATGAAAAGAAACTTGCGCTACCGTCGCCAGAGAAAGCGCTGGCGGGCCGCGCAGAACGGATGTCTGTGCCTGATAGGCACTTTGTTAACGGCAATCGCATTATTGCGCCATTTGCTGATCACCTGACGGAGGCGGTCTTCGCGCTCGGCTGTTTCTGGGGTGCCGAACGGTGCTTCTGGCAGACGCCCGGGGTGTACAGCACGGCGGTGGGATACGCAGGCGGCGTAACGCCTAACCCGACCTATCGTGAAGTCTGTACAGGGCTCACGGGTCACACGGAGGTCGTGCTCGTCGTATTCGACCCGAACGTCGTCAGTTTCGAACAATTGCTGCAGATATTCTGGGAAAGCCACGACCCGACGCAGGGTATGCGCCAGGGAAATGATGTGGGCACCCAGTATCGATCCGCGATTTTCACGCACGACGACGCACAGCATGCGACGGCGCGGCAATCGCTGATTGCCTACCAGGCAGAGCTGTCGAAGGCAGGACACGCTGATATCACGACCGAGATTCTGCCACTTGATACGTTTTATTACGCGGAAGACGAGCACCAGCAATATCTTGCGAAAAATCCGGATGGCTACTGCGGTATCAGCGGCACCGGCGTCAGTTGTCCCACCGGGGTCGTACTGGATCAGCAGTCCGCGTAGTTCCCGTCTGTGCCCGAGCTGCCAGACATCGATGTCTACGTCACCGCCCTTGAGCGGCATATCCTCGGTCATAAACTGCTCACGATTCGGTTTGGCAATGCATTTCTGTTACGCAGTGTCAGTCCGTCACCAAGCACTATCCACGGCGAAGTCGTCGCTGCTGTACACCGCATCGGCAAGCGCATCGCGATCGGCTTCGAAAACGATATTTGGCTCGTCATCCACTTGATGGTTGCGGGTCGGCTTCACTGGAAAGCAGCGCAAACTTCGCTGCGGGGAAAACATGCCCTCGCTGCCCTCGATTTTAACAATGGCTCGGTACTGCTCACCGAAGCCGGAACGAAAAAGCGCGCTTCGCTTCACGTCGTGCGCGGCAGGTCAGCACTTGCAGAACACGATCCGGGCGGCCTGGAGCCATTGCGCTGCGACCGAAATCAGTTTCGTGCTGCCCTGATGCGGGAAAATCATACATTGAAGCGCGCGTTGACCGACCCGCGACTGTTCAGCGGCATCGGCAACGCCTATTCCGATGAAATTCTTCATTCGGCAGGGTTGTCCCCGGTGCTGCTATCGCAAAAACTCGACGACGACCAAGTTCTGCGCTTGTATCAGGCGACCGTTTCGATTCTGGAGACATGGAGAGAGCGGCTCATGCACGATGCCGGCGGGACGTTTCCCAAGAAAGTGACCGCGTTTCGCGATGAGATGAGCGTCCACGGCCGCTTCGGAAAACCCTGTCCGGCATGCGGCGAACCTATCCAGCGCATTCGCTACAAGAGCAACGAGACCAATTATTGTGCGCAGTGTCAGACCGGATCGCGGATACTGAAAGACCGTTCTCTGTCACGGCTGCTGAAGCAGGACTGGCCGAAGACACTGGACGAGCTGTAGAGTCCGTATACCGTCCAAGGCATTACCGGTAATATCCGCTTGTTTCGAATTGTCAGGAACCCACCATGGCCGCAAAAAAAGACGGCAGACCAAGCCGCGATCAGGCCGAGAAAGCTGTACGCACGCTGTTGCTCTGGGCCGGTGAGGATCCTGACCGTGAAGGCCTCGCGGAAACGCCGAGGCGCGTCGCGTACGCCTACGAAGACTGGTTCAGCGGCTACCAGGAAGACCCGGTTCGATTTCTCAAGCGCACATTCGAAGAGGTTGACGGCTACGACGAAATGATCGTATTGCGAAATATCGAATTCGAGTCGCATTGCGAACACCACATGGCACCTATCATCGGCCGCGCGCACGTCGGTTACTTGCCGACCAACAAAATTGTCGGCATCAGCAAGCTCGCCCGTGTTGTTGACGCATTCGCACGTCGCTTTCAGGTGCAGGAAAAAATGACGGCACAGATCGCTAACTGCATCTGGGACGTTCTCAGCCCGAAGGGCGTCGGCGTCGTTATCGAGGCCGAACATCAGTGCATGACGACTCGCGGCATACACAAGTCCGGTGTGACCATGGTGACGAGTCAGATGCTCGGGTCGTTTCGCAAAGACGCACGTACACGCGCAGAATTCCTGAGCATGATTGACACCACACGTTAAACGGATGCACCGATCAGTGCGGCAGCAACGCCGTGTCACCGTCGTAGTTATCGCGCAGCATCTCATCACGCAGCAGCGGAATCGGTGGTTTCCCATAACTCAGGAACCGGTCGTGAAACTCGCCCCAGGCTTCGCGGCCGCCGCGACCCGCCGTCCAGTCCTCACGCAGTTTGTTGATCATAAGCTTGCCCAGCGTGTAATTGAGATAGCCGGGATCGTAGGTTCCGCGATAGGCCTGCTGCGTAGCGTTGCCGAAGTCCTGAAAACCCTTGTCTTCGAATAACTTCTGGCTTTCTTCAATCGTCATGCCTTCGGCGTGCAAGCCGATGGCAGACAGGTATCGAGCGTTGCGCAACAGTGCGTTAAGCAATTGTCCGATACGCACTTCGGGATCGCCGTCGCCAAGACCCGCATCGACCATCATCTGTTCGGTGTAATGCGCCCATCCTTCGCTGAACGTGTAAGTGCGGAAATGGCGGCCTATTTTGTTCTCTATCCGATTCCTGTGCAGGGAATTCAGGAAGTGGCCCGGCCAGACCTCATGCACCGATGTCGCCAGCAGATCAGTCTCGCCCGGCACATAAGCAAGGCGATCTTCCTCGGACCACTCCGGGTCAGGCGGTGCGATGTAATAGACCGATGGCATGCCGGTCTCGAAGGCGCCGGGTATGTTGATGTACGCAAAATTGAAACGCCGGTGCGGCGGTGATTCGTCGACAAGCGCATCTTCGGTACCCGGTATCGAGACAATCTGCTCATCGATGAGAAATTGCCTCAGCATTGGCAATTGCCGGCGCGCCCCGGCAACAGCACCCTCGGACGGCTTGCGGCCCTGAACCATGAGTACACAGTCGCGCGTGCTCTCACCCGGCGCAAACTCGGCACACGACTCGTTCAGCAGGTCGAGGTTACTCTGCAGATTCAGCTCACCGGCCGCTTTCAGGTCGGCGAGCGATATGTCGATGCCTTCTGTCTCGCGCAACATTCGCAGGAATACTTCCTCGCCAAGCGCGAAATCGTTTGTCGCGGTTGCCTTCAGACTCTGAATCCATTCCGCCGCTTGCTGCACGGCCTCTGCCGCGGCATCGTTCGCGGCCTTGAATTGATGCTGCAGCTGCTCGTCATCAACAGGCGCAAAGATTTCCGGTACTGTCGTCTGCAGATATTCGGCAAGGCCTGCGAAAATGCGGCCGCCGATTTCGACGAACGGCGCCGGGAGCGGTGGCTCCAGATTGGCCTTCATGCTTTGCAGCATGCCCGGGATGTGACTTGCGTACATCGTGTAGGCCTGGATGCGCACATCAAGCGGTGCATATTCGCGATCCACATAGACGCTCAGGTCGATACTTCGGGCGTAGAAGACCGGATTCTTCGTCAGCCTGTCGGTTTCATTCAGCCAGAACAGCCGGTTCCGCAATGCGATCAGAAGATAGTCACGCTCGAACGCCTCAATGCGCGGAAGTCCGGTATAGGCTGAGACATCCGCTCGAGCTTTCTCCAGCCACGCGGCATAGTCCCGGAATGCGGCCAGACTAAGGTCCGATGCCTGACCGTCGTACTGATGCAAGCCCGCATCGACGGCAACTTCCGGGTTTCGCCGGTAGTACTCGTCCACGAAGGCTGCCGCAAATTCCGCCCAGGGTTGCTCGCTGTCCGCGGTTGTCGGGGCCGTCCCGCCCTGCTCGCCGCCGCAGCCTGCCAGCGCGAGACTCGCGGCCAGCAAAATTAACGCAAAACTTCTCATTGTCATTATCTCAGTGTTGCTTTGCCGACACATCAATCGAGCCCGAGTTCGCTTACGCCTTGCAGGAACGTGATGTCGACGGGAATGTTCGCCGTGGTCAGGCGATCAAGATCGGCCTGCAACTGCGCGCCTATGACGCCCTTGCTCGACATTAGCTGCGATGCACCGTCGTAATCGCCGTCACCTTGCAAGGTCAGCAACAACCTCGACAGGTCAGCCATTGCCTGCCGCATGCGCTCGAAGTCGACACTGTATTTTCCGGATTCGGCATTGCGCACAAATGCACCACTCTCAGCGAAGAAATTGAATCGAACCATGTTCGCCCTGGCGTGCGCACTGCTCGCGCCAAAGCGTATCGAACGAAAAATGCCCGCCATGAACGTGACGTAGTAATCCATGATGTCCGCGTCGCCAAGCTCGTTCGCCTTGTGCAGTTTCGTGATCATGTACAGGCCGAGTATGTCCGCTTTGCCTTCCTCCATGCTGGACGCGATATCGAGCAGCGCATGCCTGACCGTGCCTTTTCCGGTAATCGTATTTTTGATGCCCAAACCATGCGCAACTTCGTGAAACATAATATTTGCGAAGAACGCGTCAAAGGTCACATGCCGTCGCTGCATGTCGTCGATGAGCACATCGGCTATGGGATCGAGAATCTTTTCGAACTTGGCTTGCATTGCGTTTTTGAGCTGCAGCCTTCGCGTACCCTTCTCAAGTTGCACCTGTTCGTCATTCGGCAAATTGATCGCTATCGTTTTCGAACCGGCATTACTATGGCCCGCGTAATAGATAACGTCGTAAGCGTTCAGATCTGAATCCGTGCCGGGCGTCTCCGCCTTGTATTCATCGGCGACGGGCAGCCCCTGCTGAAGTTCCGGCAGGAACCCGGCGAAACGGCTCAGGCGCTCACTCCATGCGAGGTCCTTGATCAACACATAAGATTCATAGGCCGCGCGATAGCCGAACAGACGATCCTCATACGTTTCGATGGGGCCGATGACAACGTCGATTTCGTTGTCCTTGACATCCATCCAGTACATGTCGCTCATCTGGAATTCGTCGCTGATCAACGCGAACGCCCGCAATTTCAGGTAGGTGGCAAAGTCGGCGCTTTCGGCCAGGTCGGCGGCATTGCGCAGTAGTTCCGCGGCCCGCCCGAGCTCCTCCGCGTAGGCGACGTGATACGGGACCAGGGTCAATTGGCCCTGCGCATCGCGACGAACAAGAGAATACAGTCCGGTCTTGCCCGGCAGGTAAGCCGCGTCAAACTCTTCCTTCGTCATGTCGGGTGGATACAGGTTGGCGCCAAGGGGTTTCACGCCCGCGCCCTCGATGAACGGCTTCTCGTCATCGAGCCTGTCCCAGGGCCCGTAGTTGAACTCTGCAAATCGGCGCGTATCGTCAACGCCGATCGAATCCAGCCAGCTTTGGTAGTCGTCTCTATAGGCCTGGCGCCAGAACAAGTCGTCCATGATCTGAGATGCATCGATCAACAGTGTGATCATCTCTCGCTGATTATCGGTCAACGCACTGAGATCGGCTGTCAGCCTGAATTCGGCATAGATATCGGGACGAGGCTCGACCATGACTTGCGGTTGCCGGGCGTCGGCGCCAGGCGGCGCTTCGACGCCGCACGATGCGATGACAATTGCCATAAGAAATACGCCTGACCGGCGTATGAAAGTTGATGAAGTCACAGTTTTCCCTGGCGAACCGTCGAATCAGCGAGTATCGCATACGAAGCGACCGGGACAGGATACTAGAGGTCGACAATCTCGATGTCGGACGCCGCCAGGCGTTCGCCCAGAAATCGACCGCCGACCCGCGAAAATCGCGTGGCGCCATCGGTCGCCAGCAGCCGCAATGAACCGGCTGCACTGCTGGCATTCGCAAGTCCGGCATCAGCAAGCACGTGCCTTGCGAACTCGGCCGTGGTGCTCGCCGAATCGACGACGACCGTGCCACCGCCGATGACGCCGGCGATCACCTCTCGCAACAGCGGAAAATGCGTGCATCCGAGAATGACACAGTCGGGCTGGTATGACGCGTCCACGATCGGTTGCAAGTACCTGGTGACGATGCCGGTGGCAATCGCGCCATCTGTCCAGCCTTCTTCAGCCAGTGACACGAGTAATTCGCAGGCGAGCTCACGGACATCGGCACCGGCATCTTGCGCCTTGATCGCATCGTGGTAGGCACCGAGGCGCACTGTCGCCTCGGTGGCCAGGACCAGGTGCGCACCGCCGAGGCCGGTCGCGACAGCCGCCTTCGCGCCAGGCTCGACGACGCCGATGACGGGCAGCGGCCGCATTTGCTGGCGCAATGCTTCGAGCGCAACAGCCGATGCCGTATTGCACGCGACCACCAGAAGCTTTATGCCCTGCTTTTGCAGATGCACCGTTGCCTGGCAGGCGTAGCGGCTGATCGAGACCGCGCTTTTCGTACCGTATGGCAGGCGCGCCGTGTCGCCGAGATACACCAGGTCTTCGTGGGGCAGAGCCTCGCGCAGCGCCTTCACGACGGTTAGCCCGCCGACGCCGGAATCGAATACGCCGATCGGTCGACTTCTTGCCTCGTGATCGTTCATACGCGCATTGTGCCGAAGCACGCCGTGAACCGCATCCCCTGTTGCTCCGGTCGCGCCCGAAAATGCCAATCTGTGAAATAATCGCGGCATTGACCAGTGCTTCGATACAGGACGCCGTGCAAAAACTTGTCTATGGGATCGTCGCAGCGATCGTGCTGCTAATCGTCGTCGGTTTCACGTTGCCCCGACACAGCCGTGTGGACATCAGTACAAGCATCGACGCCAATCCTGCGACGGTATTTGCGCTCGTCAACGATTTCGAGCGAATCAGCCTGTGGTCGTCGCGGACGACCTCGGATCCCAACGCGCGAATCGTGTATTCAGGCCCGCAGCGCGGCGTTGGTGCAACCATAAGCTGGGATGGCGCCGTACTCGGCAGCGGCACGCAGACAATTACCGAGAGCCGCCCGTTTGACTACATCGCGACCGTCATCAATCCAGCCGAAGCCGGGGAAGCAAGAACCTGGTTCAATCTGCAGGGCGGCAACGGATCAACAGTCATTACCTGGAGTTTCGAGCACGACTACGGCCTCAATCTCGTCGGCCGCTATTTCGCCCTGCTCGTGAGTCGTGTTCTGCGACAGGACTTTGAAAATGACCTCGCCAGGCTCAAGGAACTCGCCGAGACTCTTCCGCGCAGCGACTTCAGCGACATCGAGATTGAGCACCTCATCGTCGAGGCTGCCGAGATTGCTTATCTGCCAACGGCGTCTTTGCCGGAGCCGGCCGCGATCTCGGAGGCGATGGGCAGCGCCTACTTCGATATTCTGAATTTCATCGATCAACAAAACCTGTCGGAGGCTGGTGCGCCGATATCCATCGTCCGCGGTTTCAGCGGCGCGGAGTTGCTGTTCGATGCCGCGATACCCGTGCGTGGCGTAACCGGGGCCACCGATCGCGACGGCGCAAGCGTCAAGTTGGGTAGCACTTACGCGGGGCCCGTCATTCGCGTCACGCACATCGGTTCCTACCGCAAGCTCGGCGAATCTCACCGCAAGATCGGTGCCTACCTGGCCGCACTCGGCATCGAGCGCAATGGAGATGCCTGGGAGTCCTATGTCAGCGACCCGACCAGGGTCGCTGAAGACGATTTGCTGACCTACATTTACTACCCGACCAAATGATCGCGAAGTTCAGGAAACGGACTTGATCAGGAACGGCGGAATGCCTTCACCGTCCTCCCGCGTAAGCGGCAACAGCTCCTGGCCGTTTTCGTCATGGCGTATCATTTCACCGTACAGGAGCACAACCGAAATGGCACACTGGCTGGCCTCGTCGACGGACATTTTCCTGACCGAGGCGCAAATCGACCCCTCACCACCTGCCGGCGTGACACAGTGCATCGCATCCTTTAATTGCGCGAACGGCTGTTTGGTCGCATTGGGTAAATTTTCTTCGTTGATATGGTCCAGGTTTTCCTCGTAGGCCTTGATAAGCCTATGTTTTATATGACCATGCCCGGCGAGCACCGACACGGCGGCAAAAAACAGTTTGACCTGGTCTGTCATGTCCACTCCAGCGTTTCGTTATTGTTCGGCCGCTTTTCTTACCTCTCAGCGACTTCACACGCTTTCTGAGTTGACTACGTCCTGTAGTCGGCGACCCGCAAAGGGTCGCCCTGAGCTTCAGTCCTTCCTGATCTATCAGATACCTGCGCTACATTCTTATAACAAAGTTTGCGAACCGCGCGCAAGTAGCAGCGGCTTTGGCCACAACGAGGTGCGTACCCATTCGGGCCTGGTCGCTCTCGCACATCCCTGTGCTCCGCGACATAAGGTCGTCCTGACCGGAAAGGCCTGTTACAGCTTGCTGATCTCTATCGTCCAGTGTTCCGCGCCGAGTTCGCGCCGGTCCGAGTACAGTGGGCCGGTCTGACCCACCGCCCAGCGCGTTGCCAGCGTCTCGGCCATGACGTAATCGCGATGTGCTTTCAGCGCCCGCTGCACGCCTGCGGATCCCGAAACTCCGAGCGCGATCCGGTCCGACACCTCAAGACCAGCCTGCTTGCGGGCATCCTGTACCGAGCGGACGATTTCCCTGGCCACCCCCTCGTCGACCAGTCCGTCATCCAGCGTGGTATTGAATTCTGCCAGGTAGCCGGCGTCCTCGGCGCAGGCAAAACCTTCTTCGGAACTCGTCTCGACGATTACGTCACCCGGTCCAAGCGTCAGCGTTCCGGAACCTACAGTGATCACTATGGACTCGCCGCGCGCAACATTGCCCGCGATTTTTGCGCCGTCCGCCTCCTGCAGGGCTTTTCGAATCTCTGGAATCTGCTTGCCATGAGTTTTGCCGAGCACCGGCAGATTCGGTTTGATTCTGTAACTGACATGCGCGTCATCCCGATCGATAAACTCGATTTTCTTGACGTTGAGTTCCTCCAGAATCTGTTCACTGTGGTCTGTGAGCGCCTTGGCCGCCGCCTCGTCCGGCGCCCGAACACGAAGTAACGACAATGGCTGCCTGGTTCGCACGCCGGATTTTCCCCGCGCCGCCCGGCCGAGCTTGACGACCTTCTGTACAACACCGATATCGCGCAGAAGGTCCTCGTTACGCCATGCCGCCTCAGCCTCCGGCCATGTGGCCATGTGCACGCTCCTGGGAGCATCTTCATCCACGCCGCGCACGAGATTCTGGTAGACATGCTCAGCCAGGAACGGCACGAACGGCGCCATGAGTTTGTGCACCACCTGCAGGCATTCATACAACGTCAGGTACGCCGCCTGCTTGTCCTCAGGATCGGTCGACTTCCAGAAGCGGCGCCTGTTGCGGCGCACATACCAGTTGCTGAGCTGATCAACGAACGACTCGATGGCATCACCCGCCGTCCTGGCATCGAAGTCGTCCATTGCCTGCGTCACTATCGTGATTGTCCGGTGCAGTAGTGCAAGCGCCCAGCGATCGATCTCGGGACGATCCTCCACCGCGATGTCGCGGCTCAGGTCGAGGTCGTCAAGGCGCGCGTATAAAACGAAGAACGCGTACGTATTCCAGAACGTATTGATAAACGAGCTCGCGACCTCTGCGACGATCTCGACCGAAATGCGTTTCGGTACATCCGGAGACAGGCGCGCCAGGAAATACCAGCGCAGCGCGTCGGCACCGACTGTGTCGAAGACGTCATATGGATCGACGATGTTGCCGAGTGACTTCGACATCTTTTTGCCGTCTTTATCGACAATCAGATTCAGGCAAATGACGTTTTTATACGCAACGCTGTCTGAGACGAGTGTTGCAATCGCATGCAATGTGTAGAACCAGCCGCGTGTCTGATCGATCGCTTCACAAATATAGTCGGCCGGAAAGTTCTGTTCGAATGTGTCCTTGTTTTCGAATGGGTAATGCCATTGCGCATACGACATTGCGCCCGAGTCGAACCAGCAATCGATGACCTCGGGCACGCGTCTCCAGGTCCTGCCGTCTTTCTCGAACGTCACCTCATCCACGGCCGGGCGGTGCAGATCGAGGTCACGCAGCGATCGCCCTGTCAGTTTCTCGAGTTCAGCAACCGAACCGACACAGTGATAATTTTCATCACCGTCGGTCCATACAGGCAACGGCGTACCCCAGAAACGCTCACGCGACAGCGCCCAGTCGATATTGTTTTCCAGCCATTTGCCAAAACGGCCATCGCGGATGTGCTCGGGAACCCATTTTATCGTCTTGTTCAGCTCGGTCATGCGTTCGCGAAATTGTGACGTTCGAATGTACCAGGCGTTTTTCGCGTAATAAATGATCGGGTCGCCGGTACGCCAGCCGAACGGGTAATTGTGCTTGATTCGTTCCGAGCGAAACATGAGCCCACGCTCTTTCAATTCCCGAATGAGCGGCTTGTCGGCATCCTTGAAGAACATTCCAGCGACGGGCCCGGCCGCGTCGACGAAATGTCCATCGAGGCCAACACTGTGCAAGACAGGCAGGTTGTGCTGCTGCCCCAATGCCAGGTCGTCGACGCCGTAAGCGGGCGCTGTGTGCACGATGCCCGTGCCCTCGTCGGTACTGACAAAATCAGCCGGCAGCACGCGGAACGCGTCGGCCTCCACCTCCAGGTAGTCGAACAGCCGCTCGTACCGCAAACCCACAAGCTCGCTGCCTTTGACCGTTTTCGTCACTTTGTGCTCGATATCACGCAGCACCGTCTCGCGCAGCGCCTCGGCAACGATCAGTGTTTCGTCACCGGCGTCACAGTAGCTGTAATCGATGTCTGAACCGACCGCGAGCGCCAGGTTCGAAGGCAGCGTCCACGGTGTCGTTGTCCAGACAAGAAAACTCGTGTTGTTCTCTTTCTCGACTTTGAAGCGCACCGTGATCGATGGATCTTCGACTTCTTTGTAGCCAAGCGCGAGTTCATGCGATGACAATGTCGCGCCGATGCGCGGATCATATGGCACGACCTTGTAACCACGGTAGATGAGCTTCTTGTTCCAGATCGTGTGCAGCAGATGCCAGACCGATTCGATGTAGCGGTTGTCGAGCGTGTAATAAGCCTCGTCGAGGTTGACCCAGAAACCCATGCGCTCTGTCATCTTCTCCCAGTCGCCGATGTAGCGCATGACCGACTCGCGGCACAGCCGGGTGAATTCCGCTATTCCGACCTTTTCCTTGATCTCCTTCTTGTCAAAGATACCCAGTTCTTTCTCGATCTCGTGCTCGACCGGCAGTCCGTGGGTATCCCAGCCGGCCTTGCGCGGTACATGGAAGCCACGCATCGTCTTGTAGCGCGGGAATGCGTCCTTGAAGCTGCGTGCCAGTACATGATGAATGCCTGGCTTGCCGTTCGCCGTCGGCGGACCCTCGTTAAAGATGAACCGGGCTCGTCCTTGCGACTGCCTGAGCGTCCGGGCAAACACATCGTTGTCACGCCAGAACTCGAGCACTTCCTGCTCGAGCGCCGGCCCGTTGTAACGCCCTGATACTTTCTTCAATGCCAAGTCTCGCACTCCAAAAAATCGCCCCGGACGCATCCACTGCATCCGGGGCGACTCCTGAAAATCGCGGTACCACCCGGTTTCGCCGCAATCTCGCGACTGCTGCCTCGGTGGGTCTCAGTGACCCGTTGCCCTGTAACGGGGGCCGGCCGGCTGTGCCTACGTGACTTGCGCCATTCGGACAGCAACTCCGGGGTGATTTTCGGCAGATTTCGGCCCGGGGCTCACACTACCCCCCGGTCGCTGCGGCCCGATTTGCCCGCCTACTCTTCCCTTTCAACGTCTTGCGGGAGAAATTATCCTTGCACCGTCGAAAAAACAAGCAAAATATTCAACCGAGCACGTACGGCGCCGTGCATGAGACAGCCATCAGCCAGGAGTCATTATGGTGTTCCCTGAACCACGATTTATCGATACGAACGGTATACGCATGGCCATCTATGAACGAGGCCACGGGCCCGCTGTGATTTTGCTGCACGGATTTCCCGAACTTGCCTTCTCATGGCGGCATCAACTGCCGGCGCTGGCCGCCGCCGGGTACCGGGCGATCGCCCCGGATCAGCGCGGCTACGGCAGGACCGATTGCCCGCCTGCGGTCGGTGATTACAGCATCGAAGAGCTGATCGCCGACACGAACGGGCTGCTCGATGCGCTGGACCTCGCGAGCGCCACTTTTGTCGGCCATGACTGGGGAGCGCTGCTGCTGTGGTCTATGGCGCTGATGAGTCCTGAGCGGATTGACGGACTCGTCATCCTGAATATTCCGTTCTTTCCGCGACCACCGGTCGATCCGATCACGCTGTTCCGGCAGCGCTTCGGTGACGATTTCTACATCGTCAATTTTCAGGATTCGAACGAGGCAGATAAAGCCTTTGCCGCCGATCCCAAACACTTTTTCGACGTCATGATGCGCCAGGGACAAATCACACGTGAAGTCTTTGACCAGCTACCCGCGGAGATGAAATCGCTCAGCCTGCTGGCCGTGATGAAGCGGCAACAATCGGGAGGCAAGCCCCTGCTCAGTCCTGCTGAGCGAGACTATTTCGCAGATGCGTTCGCCGGCAGCGGATTCACGGGCCCGATCAACTGGTATCGCAACTGGACACACAACTGGGAAAGCCTTGACGGCATCGAGCAGACGGTCAGGATTCCGACCTTGTTCATTGGCGCGCACGACGATGTCCTCATTTCGCCCGTGCACATTGAGGCCATGAAGCCCCATGTTACTGATCTCGAAATCCACATGCTCGCACCCTGCGGCCACTGGAGTCAGCAGGAGCGTCCCGATGATGTCAATGCCCTGATGCTCGACTGGCTCGCACGGCGCACGCTGTAAGCCGGGACAAAAGAGGGGGCGGATCCGATTCAATTAATGGATCCGACCCCTTTTACCCTATCTGTGCGGTCACGACTAATGCAGGGCCGGGGAAACGATCTCGCCATCGCCGTCACCGAACATCGCACGATCAAACGCGTTAACCATGTAGTCGGTCGACTGCGCACCGATCAGCAACAGGTGTCGATTCAGCAGAAAGCCGGGAACGCCGGCTATGCCGCTTGCGCGAACCTGGATTTCGCGCGACAGAACAATTTGGCGCGCCGCGTCATCTTCGATGACCTGCACGACATCGGCCGCATCGAGGCCGTGGCGGCCGGCCAGTTCGACGAGTACGTCAGTCTCACCAATGTTCTCTCCATGGACGAAAAACGCCGACATGAACTCTTCGGCGAGCGCCGACTGATTCTTGCCTTCTGTCTCGGCGCGGTACATGACCTGGTGGGCCGCGAGTGTGTTAGGGACACGCTTGACCCGATCGAAGCGAAATTCGATGCCTGCCTTGCGACCTTCGGCCAGCAGCCTGTCGAGCACCGGTTGAATGCCGGCCGGACTGCCGAAACGCTGCGTTAAATAGTCTTCGAGTGATATGCCGCTTTCCGGCATTTGCGGATTGAGCTGATACGGATACCAGTTGACATCACTGGGTCCCTGTACCGCCTGCATGGCGATATCCAGGCTCCTCTTGCCAAGGTAACTGAACGGGCACACGAAATCGGCAATCACCTCAACGTGCAGCACCGCGCCTGGCGCGACGCGGTCGTTATCCGTGACGATGTCGGCAAATATCGGGCTCATGTGACGATCCCCTTCATTACGCACAGAAATGAGGCTGTCATTGGAAAAATCAAGCTCTTGTGCCGCAACCGGCACTTACTGGATTGGATTCACGGCGGGAGTGAAAGTTTGGGTGTTTTTCGGTGCCGAGCCGGGAACTTTCGCCAGAGTTGTCAAAGCAGCCCGAAATATGAGGTTTGGCGCCGATCGATCGCCTCGCGGCACGTTTTGTGCAATATTTGCGTCCCTGACACGGTCTCCTGAACTGAGACTACTTGTGGAGAGAATCGTTGCTGATCCTGAAACCGTCCGATATCCGCCCGTCGGAAATCACGAGCAAAAGCAACTACCTCAATCGCCGTGATTTTGTAAAGGCCGGCGCCATTGCGGGTGCAGTTGCGAGCGGCGCGGCGTTTGCCGCACCGGCACTTGGTGCTATCGCTCCGCCGCAACGCGGCGCGAAACTCGAGGGTGTCGGCAAGAGCCCGTTCAGCACTGACGAGCCGGCAAATAGCTACGAAGACATCACAACCTATAACAATTACTACGAATTCGGCACGGGCAAGGGTGATCCGTCTGCAAATGCCGGCGATTTTCGCGCGCGGCCCTGGTCAATCACGGTTGATGGACATGCCGAGAAGACCGGCACGTTCCAATTCGAGGACTTTATCAAGCCCTTCGATCTCGAAGAGCGTATTTACCGCATGCGATGTGTCGAGGCGTGGTCCATGGTCATTCCGTGGGTCGGCATCTCGCTCGCCGAGGTCATTAAACACTTCAAGCCGACGTCGAAAGCGAAGTACGTGGCATTCGAAACGCTCAACGACCAGATTCGCATGCCCGGGCAGCGTCGGCGCGTCCTCGACTGGCCCTATCGCGAAGGCCTGACGATTGCCGAGGCGACAAACCCGCTGCCCATTCTCGCGGTCGGCCTGTACGGCGAAGTGCTGCCGAACCAGAATGGAGCGCCGATTCGACTCGTGGTGCCGTGGAAATACGGCTTCAAGGGCATCAAGGGCATCGTGCGAATGAGCTTTGTCAGCAAACGGCCGCGCACGAGCTGGAACATGTCCGCGCGCCATGAATACGGCTTCTATGCGAACGTCAATCCCAACGTCGATCATCCGCGCTGGAGTCAAGCCAGGGAACGCCGTATCGGTGCCGGTTTGTTTGCGCGCAAGCAGCCGACACTGATGTTCAACGGTTACGGCGAACAGGTCGCACATCTGTACGATGGCCTCAACCTGCGCAAGAATTTCTGACCCAGATCGCCTCATGCGGCAGTAACAGCGTGGACAGGCTGCAACAGATCCGCTTCGTGTGGAAGCCCATGGTATTCGCACTGTGCCTGCTTCCCGCCCTGCTCGTCTTTAGCGACGCATTCGAAATTACCGGCCGACTCGGCGCGAACCCGATCGAAGAGATCCAGGACCGATTCGGCATCTGGGCGCTGCGTTTCGTCATGATCACGCTCACCGTCACCCCGTTACGGCGCATCACAGGCTGGAACTGGCTCGTTCGCTTTCGCCGCATGATCGGACTGATCGCGTTCTTCTATGTGCTGATGCACTTCCTGACCTGGTTGATACTGGATCAGGAACTGCTGCTGTCCGCGATCGCCGAAGACATTATCGAGCGTCCGTTCATCACGCTGGGCTTCACGGCGTTTTTGCTGCTGACGGCCATGGCCGCGACATCAACAAATGGCATGCGACGGCGCCTGGGCCGGCGCTGGCAACAATTGCACTACGGCGTCTATGGCGTCGGTGCTCTGGGCGTGTGGCATTACTGGTGGCAGGTCAAAGCCGATGTGCGGGAACCGCTGATATACGCGATCATCCTGGCGGCTTTGCTCGGTTACCGCGTTTGGTGGCAACGACGCAAGCAGCGCCGACCGCAGCAGGCCAAGCAAATGCCCGTGCGGTAAACGCGGCGTATACTGCGCCGATTCATGCCACACCGGTCCGGAAAGGGCGCTGAATATGGCAATTGCCGCGTGGAAGCGGATTGAGACAAGCCCGGGGTATCGAAGAGCAAAGCTCGCCCTCAAGCGTCTCGTCGGCCAGGAACTCAATCTGAAACCTGAATTACACGTTGCCTGCGTGAACGACGGTGGCTGGCAATATGACGCAACGAAACTCGACGAGAACAGTATCGTGTATTCGTTCGGCGTGGGCGATAACATCGATTTCGACCTCGCGCTGATCCTGCGAACGCATGCCCGGCTTCACGCTTTTGATCCCACACCGACGGCGCTCTCTACCTGCGATGATGGCGCCCTGCCACCCGAATTCCAATTTCATGCATGGGCGGTCGCCGGTCAGGACGGCCACCTGACCCTGTATCCGCGCGTCGGGAAAAGCGGGGCGGTGTCCGACGTGATGTATACCCTGGTGGCCGACGAATCAGTGCGTGATAGCGGTCTGGAGGTTCCCGCCTACACCATTCCGACCATTCTCGCGAAACTCGGTCATTCTCACATCGACCTGCTGAAGATGGATATCGAGGGCGCCGAGTACGAGACCCTTGACCAGATGTTGAGGTCGGCACTGCGGCCGCAACAGCTGCTCGTCGAATTTCACCATCGATTTTCAGATATCGGCCCGGATCGCACCAGGCAGTTGATCGATCGCCTGAGAACCGCGGGCTATCGAATATTTGCCGTCAGCGACACGGGCCGCGAGGTTTCCTTCCTGCACAAGGCTCGAGGCTGATCGAGGCGCTCGGTTTGGCGCGGCAACAAAAAGGCCCCGTCAGACGGGGCCTTTCGTCAGCCTTCGGTAGCGAGGCGTCTTACATCATGCCGCCCATGCCACCCATGTCCGGCATTCCCGGTCCGGACGATTCGTCTTTCGGTGCCTCGGCAACCATCGCCTCGGTCGTCAACAACAGACCGGCGATAGACGACGCATTTTGCAGGGCAAATCGCGTCACCTTGGTCGGATCAAGAATGCCAGCCTCGATCATATCGCCGTATTCACCCGTGGCTGCATCGTATCCGTAGTTACCCTTGCCTGCGGCAACTTCGTTCAGAACGACACTGGCGTCACCGCCTGCGTTGCGGACGATCTGGCGCAATGGCTCTTCGATGGCGCGCCTCAGTATGGCGATGCCAACATTCTGATCATCATTGTCGCCGGTGAGCTTTTCGATGCCAGCGCCTGCACGAATAAAGGCGACTCCACCACCCGGAACGACGCCTTCTTCGACGGCCGCGCGAGTTGCGTGCAACGCGTCTTCGACGCGAGCCTTCTTTTCTTTCATCTCGATCTCGGTTGCAGCACCGACCTTGATAACCGCAACACCGCCGGAAAGCTTGGCAACGCGTTCCTCCAGCTTTTCCTTGTCGTAGTCCGATGAAGACTCCTCGATTTCCGCATTGATTTGGTCGACGCGCCCCTTGATATCCTTGGAGCTACCGGCGCCGTCAATCAAAGTCGTGTTTTCCTTGGTAATCAGGACTTTCTTGGCCTCACCGAGATCCTCGATCGTCGCCTTCTCGAGTGACAACCCAACCTCTTCCGAGATGACCTGTCCGCCGGTCAGGACTGCGATGTCCTGCAACATTGCCTTGCGACGATCACCGAAGCCCGGCGCCTTGACAGCCGCTACCTTGACGATGCCACGAATGTTATTGACCACAAGCGTCGCGAGCGCCTCGCCTTCGACGTCTTCTGCGATGAGTAGCAGAGGACGGCTGGACTTGGCGACAGCCTCAAGAATCGGCAGCAGATCGCGAATGTTCGAGACCTTCTTGTCGTGCAGGAGAACCACCGGGTTCTCGAGTTCAACTGTCTGACTCTGTTGGTTGTTGATGAAGTAAGGTGACAGGTAGCCACGGTCGAACTGCATGCCTTCGACAACGTCGAGTTCATTTGCAAGACCAGAGCCTTCCTCAACTGTGATAACGCCTTCCTTGCCGACCTTCTGCATGGCGTTCGAGATAATCTCGCCGATCTCGGGGTCTGCGTTGGCTGAGATGCTGCCAACCTGGGCGATTGCAGTCTCGTCTTCGCATGGCTTGGATTGCTTCTTGAGCTCCTCGACGATCGCCGCCGATGCCTTGTCGATACCACGCTTCAGATCCATCGGGTTCATGCCGGCAGCAACCGACTTCAGCCCTTCGCGAAGAATTGCATGCGCAAGGATGGTCGCGGTCGTGGTGCCGTCACCGGCGACGTCCGACGTCTGCGAAGCAACTTCCTTCACCATCTGTACGCCCATATTCTCGAAATTGTCTTCGAGTTCGATTTCCTTGGCGACCGAGACACCGTCTTTGGTGACCGTCGGCGCGCCGAAACTCTTGTCAATCACGACGTTGCGTCCTTTCGGACCCAGGGTTACTTTCACCGCGTTGTTGAGGATGGTCACGCCAGCAAACATCTTCTGCCGTGCATCATCACCAAAACGTATTTCTTTAGCAGCCATTATTTATTTCCTCTGTTTAGCGTCGGGGCGGCGCCAGCCGCACACCGTTTGACGTTTGGTATTTCAATTAGGTCTGGGGAGTGATCGGTGGTCAGTCTTCTATCACTGCCATGATGTCGTCTTCCTTCATCACCAGCAGCTCGTCGCCGTCAACCTTGACTTCGGTGCCGGCGTATTTGCCGAACAGCACCGTGTCGCCAGGCTTGACGTCGAGTGGGCGAACCTCGCCGTTGTCGAGGATCTTGCCATTGCCCGCGGCGATGACTTTACCCTTGATCGGTTTTTCGGCTGCAGCGTCAGGAATGACGATGCCGCCCGGTGATGTGCGCTCTTCGTCCATGCGCTTGACGATGACCCGATCATGAAGCGGTCGAATCTTCATTGTGTTTGTCTCCTGTAAGTATTTGATTTAAAACCGACTTATTACGGCTTTCCGTTACCCAGCCATTAGCACTCGGTCGTTAGGAGTGCTAATAATAGGCATGGCGAGTGAAATTTCAAGCCTTGTAGGCGACAGGTCCGGCAAAAACCCGGCCTGGTTCGGTGACATTGCCGAATACCGACGGTATGCTGCGCCTCCGCTGTGCCAATGCGGCACTGAAACCGGTAACAAACCGCCCGATTCCGGGTCTGTATCTGGAGTCGCCGCCTGAATTTCCCTTACGGCATATCAATGAGAAAAGAGCCCATTTACATCCCGTTACTGACACTGCTCGCCGCGTTCGCGGGCCTCGCCGCCGCTCATGCCGCGCAAGATGAGCCGTTGCCGCCGAGGGAGGCCTATCAGTACACCGTGACCGACACGGGTGACGCCCTGGAAGTCGACTGGACGATCGAGGACGGCTACTACCTGTACCGCAACAAGCTCGGCTTCCGGAGCAATAGCGTCGCCGTCATTCTCGGTGACGCCGAATTGCCCGAAGGGCTCCAGCACGAAGACGAGTTTTTTGGCCCACAGCAAATTTACAGGCAGCAATTGCATATCCGCGTGCCGTACACGATCGCCGGCGAGCGGCCGGCATCGATGGAATTCGTGATCAAGAGCCAGGGCTGCGCGGATATCGGCCTGTGCTATCCGCCTCAGGTCTGGACCGAGCACGTCGAACTTATTCCCGTCGCGTTTACCAGGCCGAAACTCGATCTGGGCAATATTCTCGGTCGTAGCAGTGCCGGAAACGTTTTTGGTGGTGAGTTCCTGCCCGTCGACGAGGCTTTCAAGCCGGTGCTGATTCCGATCGATGGCAACACTGTCGAAGTCTCGTGGCAAATCGCATCCGGATACTATCTCTACAAAGAAAAGATTTCAGTCAAGACACTGACCGCAAGCGTGCAGCTTGGCCGCCTCGATCTACCGGCCGGCAAGATGAAATTCGACGAGTTCTTCGGCGAATCCGAGGTTTATGTCGAGGACGTGTTCGCGAAGCTGCCGCTGGCACGGGCGACCCCCGACGCCATGAACCTCGAGCTCGAACTCGCCTATCAGGGTTGTGCCGAAGACGGCCTTTGCTATCCACCGACGACACGCGTGCTGTCGATCGCATTACCGATGGCGACCGCCGTCGCGGACATTGCGTCGCTGCCGAATGGCGGCGAGCCGCTATCCGAGCAGGCGCGGCTGGCCGGAGTCATTACGAATGCGAGCCTCTGGGTGGCAATCGGCGTGTTCTTCCTCGCCGGCCTTGCGCTCGCATTTACGCCTTGCGTGTTGCCCATGGTGCCGATTCTCTCAGGCATTATTGCGGGCGAAGGCGCTAACGTAAGCCCGATGCGCGGCTTCGCACTGGCGTTAAGTTACGTCATGGGCATGGCGCTCATATACACGGCAGCGGGTATTGCCGCCGCCGCCGGCGGCATGCAGCTGCAAGCGACATTTAATCAACCGTGGATTCTGATTCTCTTTTCGGGCCTGTTCGTGTTTCTCGCGCTCGGCATGTTCGGCATGTATGACCTGCAGATGCCAAGCTCCATTCAGAGCCGGCTTGCCAATATCAGCGGCCGGCAGACGACTGGCACGACGATCGGTGCTTTCATCATGGGCGCGCTATCGGCGCTGGTTGTCACCGCATGTGTCGCGCCCGCGCTGATCGCGGCCCTCACTGTCATGGCACAATCGGGCGACATCGTCCGCGGCGGCGCAGCTCTGTTCGCCATGAGTCTCGGCATGGGTGCGCCATTGCTCGTTGTTGGCGCGGCGCAGGGCAAATTTTTGCCGAAGGCCGGTCCGTGGATGACGGCAACCAAGGGCGCATTCGGCTTCATGATGCTGGGCCTCGCCGTCTGGATGTTGTCGCGAATCCTGCCAGGCGACGCGACACTCGCGCTTTGGGCCATCCTCGTCTTCATGGCCGGAGTCTTCATGGGTGGATTGACCTCGCTGGCTGCCGACTCGACACCCACCCGCAAACTCGGCAAGGGTTTCGGCTTTCTGGCGATTATCTACGGTGTTCTGCTGCTGCTCGGCGCGCTGACGGGCGGTAGCGATCCACTCAAACCGCTTGCGAGTGTTGGTTTCGGTGGCGCCGTTGATGTGGCCGAAAAACACGGCCTCGAGTTCCAGCGCATCAAGACGGTCAAAGACCTCGATCGCGAAGTTGCACTCGCCGCCAGTCAGGGCCGCACCACGATGCTTGATTTCTACGCAGACTGGTGCGTGTCGTGCAAAGAGATGGAAGCTCATACATTCACCGACGCCGGTGTTCAGGCAACATTGGCGAACACGTCATTGCTGCAGGCCGACGTGACTGCCAATGACGAGGCCGACCAGGCATTGCTGCAACGCTTCGGTGTCTTCGGCCCGCCGACGATTATTTTCTTCGGCGCCGACGGAGAGCAGCGGCATGGATATGAGGTCGTCGGTTACATGAAGGCAAGCGCTTTTGCCGAGCATGTGGAAATGGCGTTTGCCGCTGCGGCGACAGTGACGGCCAATTTGGAATGATTGAGGCATAACCATGCAACGAGTCTTGTTGGTGTTCGGGACCGCGCTGCTGGCTCTGATGGCCGGCGCATTGTTTTATGCTGCGCGCCAGGGCTACGAGGTCAAGCCGCACGACCCTCGTGATGCTCCGCCAGCACAAGCACGCGAAGTGGACTGGTACCCGTCGTTTACCATGCCGGACATCGATGGCGTCATTCACGATTTCTCGGAGTGGGATGGCCGTCATCGCCTCGTTAATTTCTGGGCGACCTGGTGCGCACCATGTCGTCGCGAGATTCCGCTGCTCAAAGCGTTTCAGGACGAGCAGGGCGAACACGGCATCCAGGTGATCGGCATCTCTCTGGATTTTCCCGAAGACGTTCTGGAATATGCGGAGTCCGCCGAGTTCAATTACCCGGTACTCATCGGCCAGGAACAGGGATTGGTGCTCGCCGAGTCGTCCGGAGTCGATTTCATCGCACTGCCGTTTACGATGATCGTCGCGGCTGACGGTGAACTACTGACAACGCATATCGGTGAAATTCACAGGGAAGATCTCGACCACATCGTCGCTGTCCTGGGGCAACTCGATCGTGGCGAGATCGACAAAGAAACGGCTCGCGCCGACCTCATGACGTTGTGAATACCTGTATGAAAGTCTGCGAAAAGCGTTAGTATTGCTGCTATCTTCGGTAAACTGGTTGGCATCGGCAGCAAATGTCAGCATTTCTCATCATCAATGGTCCGAACCTGAACCTGCTCGGCTCACGCGAGCCCAAGGTCTATGGGGCGACGCGCCTCGCCGACATCGAGACGCACTGCGGCAAGATCGCGGCGGAGCTCGGTCATGAGCTGCATTGTTACCAGAGCAACGCCGAACACGAACTGATCGACCGTGTACAACAGGCTGGCGCCGACGGTATCGATTTCATCATCATCAATCCGGGTGCATTCACGCACACCAGCATCGCATTGCGTGACGCGCTGCTTGCGGTCGAGATTCCGTTTATCGAAATTCACCTGAGCAACACGTTTGCCCGCGAAGAGTTTCGCCACAACAGTTACTTCAGCGACATTGCGCAAAGCTGTCTGTTCGGTTTTGGAGCTTTCGGGTACGAGCTTGGGCTGCAAGCCGCAAGCCGCTACGTCGCAGAGGCCGAGGGAGAATAATGGACATAAGAAAAGTCAAAAAGCTGATTGAGCTCCTCGACGAGTCCGGCATTGCCGAGATCGAGATCACAGAGGGCGAGGAGTCCGTCAGGATCAGCCGTTATCCGCCGGGTACCATGGCAGCACCTGCCGTTGCCGCGCCGCTGATCGCGGCCGCCGCGCCCGCGGCGACAGCAGCACCGGCGCCAAAAGCGGCGCCCGGCGCGACGCCGGCAGCAGACCCCGAGGACGACGGCTTTCTCGTCATCGCACCGATGGTTGGGACGTTTTATGCATCTTCGTCACCGGGCGCAGCGGCGTACGTCCAGGTCGGTGACCGAATCAATGAAGGTGACACGCTGTGCATCATCGAGGCAATGAAGATGATGAACCAGATTGAAGCCGACACATCGGGTGTCATTAAATCGATACGCGTGCAGGACGGCGAACCTGTCGAATATGGCCAGACGCTGTTTGTCATCGATCAGCGGCAGGCTTGACAAGCGGGCATACCGGATATGCTCGACAAAATCGTTATAGCCAATCGCGGCGAGATCGCGCTGCGTGTGCTGCGCGCTTGCCGCGAAATGGGCATCAAGAGCGTGGCCGTGCATTCGAGTGCCGACAACAATCTCAAGCATGTCTTGCTCGCGGACGAAACCGTATGCATCGGTCCGCCGGCGTCGGTTGACAGCTATCTCAACATGCCGGCGATTATCAGCGCGGCCGAGGTGACCGACGCCGTCGCGATTCATCCGGGTTACGGTTTTCTGTCCGAGAACGCTGACTTTGCCGAACGTGTCGAGTCGTCCGGATTCGTATTCGTCGGCCCGCAAGCCAGCGCAATTCGCCTGATGGGCGACAAGGTGTCTGCGATCAGGTCCATGAAGGCGGCAGGTGTGCCCTGTGTCCCCGGTTCGGATGGGCCACTCGGCGACGACCACGACGAAAACATTCGCCTGGCTCGCGAGATCGGCTATCCCGTCATCATCAAGGCCTCCGGCGGCGGCGGCGGTCGCGGCATGCGCGTCGTGCATGCCGAAGCCTCCCTGACTGCCGCCATCATCGTGACCAAGGCAGAGGCACGAGCTGCATTCAACAACGACATGGTCTACCTGGAGAAATTCCTGGAGCAACCACGGCACATCGAATTCCAGGTACTCGCCGACGGCCAGGGCAACGCGATCCATCTCGGTGAGCGCGACTGCTCGATGCAGAGACGTCACCAAAAGGTCATCGAGGAAGCGCCGGCGCCTGGCATCACCGATGAACAACGGCGCCGCATTGGCGAACGCTGCGTTAATGCCTGTCTCGAGATCGGTTATCGCAGCGCCGGTACGTTCGAGTTCCTGTACCAGGATGACGAGTTCTATTTCATTGAAATGAACACTCGCTTACAGGTGGAGCATCCTGTCACTGAAATGATCACGGGGATCGACATCGTACGCGAGCAATTGCGAATTGCGGATGGCGAGACTTTGACTATCACCCAGGATGACGTCCGCATTCAAGGGCATGCGATCGAGTGCCGCATCAATGCCGAAGACCCGAAGAACTTCATGCCGTCACCGGGCGTTATCAATCTGTGGCACGCACCCGGTGGTCCTGGTATTCGCGTCGACAGCCACGTATACAGTGGTTATGAAGTGCCGCCGTTTTACGACTCAATGATTGGCAAACTGATCGCACACGGGCATGACCGCAATGCTGCGCTTGCGCGCATGCGAAATGCATTGACCGAAATCGTCATTGAGGGCATCAAGACGAATGTTCCCTTGCACCAGGAGATATTTCAGCACGCGGCGTTCCAGGCGGGTGGCACGGATATTCATTACCTTGAGAAACGTCTTGGTCTGGTGTGATGCGGCACCGTACCGGGTGCGAATCTGAGCCGCGATGGATTGGCGACAGTTTGTCATGAATCTTGAATCACTGAGCCCGGAAAGCGTTGAAGCGATCTTCATGCGCCATGGCGCACTCTCGGTCTCGCTCAGCGATGCCGCAGATCACCCGGTTCTCGAACCTGCTCCCGGGGAGACGCCGCTTTGGAATGACACCTGCATGACAGGACTGTTTTCCGCCGACGCCGATCTGCAGGTATTGCAAGATGACCTGCTGCAGTCTTTGTCACTCGAGCGACTGCCGCCTCACCACATCGAGCCACTGGCCGATCGTGCCTGGGAGCGTGAATGGCTCGAGGACTTCCGGCCCATGCGCTTCGGAAAACGCCTTTGGATATGCCCTGGTGACATGAACGCGGATGCCGATGACGCCGTTATCGTACGCCTCGATCCGGGCCTCGCTTTCGGTACGGGATCGCATCCGACGACAGCTTTGTGTCTCGAGTGGCTCGACGGCCTCGATCTCGACGGGCGTGCAATGCTCGACTACGGTTGCGGCTCCGGTATCCTGGCGGTCGCCGCACTACGCCTCGGCTGTGCCGCTGTGACCGCATTCGACATCGACCCGCAAGCCATAACAGCGACACGGCAAAACGCGGCGCGAAACCACGTCGAGCACGCGATCACCTGGGCCGAAAACCCGGCATCTATCGGGGGGCAATTTGACATCGTCGTCGCCAACATCCTGGTCGCGCCATTGATCGAATTCGCAGCATCGATCGCGAATCGCGTCAAGGCAGGCGGCATGCTCGCGCTCTCCGGGATTCTCTCGCAACAGGTTGAGGAGGTACTTGGCGCCTATGACGCCTGGATCGATTTCGAAAAACCGGCATGCGCAGAACAGGACGGGCAGACCTGGGTCCGCCTGACCGGCGTGAGAGGCAAGGACTGACCATGTACACGCAATGTCCAGAATGCGGAACCTCGTTTCATGTCACAGCCGAGGTCCTCAAACAGGCGATCGGCAAAGTCCGCTGTGGCGGTTGCGGCGTCGCGTTCAATGCACTCGAGTACCTGTCGGAACAGAAGCCCACGTCCGAATTGATTCGGGACACCGATGCACAGCTCCCCGAGTTAACGCCCAAAAAACGACCAGCTGCGCCGGCGGCTGAAATGCGCTTCGATGACAACACGCCGGTGCCTGACGACTTCGATGTCGATGACGAGTTGGCTGCGACTGACGTCCTGGCCGATGATGCCGGGGCTCGCGAGGAACCCGCCCAGGTCGACCTTGCGCTCGGCGATCCGGAAGAGTGGGAAGAACTGCTCGACGAGGTCGATGGGGCTCAGGTTGCGGCCGCCGAGTCGGCGCCTGCAGAGATCGACGAAGCACTGCCAGACATGGACGAGCAGTTCGCAATGAAGGCTGAGGCGATGGGCATCGATCTGAGCGGTGTGCATGAGCAAGTTGCGCGTGCGGACCACGGGGTTGACGCCGAAACCTCCATTGACGATGACTTGATCGCTGCCGCGTTCGAGGTGGAAGAAGCCGGCGCTGATGACGAGCGGGACCACGGCAAGGACAAACATTTCGTTCCGCCGATGACCGAAGAAGAGCAGACGATCAATCGAATAATCGACCAGGACCTCCTAAGCCTGGCGCGGGAAGACGAAGACGGATTCAAATCAACGATCATTGGAGAATTCGGCGATCTCGACCAACTGGATGACAACCCGTTGGTCGAAACAATCATCATGGAGGGCGACGAAACCCGGGCGGAAATCGAAAAAAGAATACTTGCCCACAGCGCTCGCTCCGACGGCGACGATAGCGGCTTCATCGCCCAGGCAAGAAAGAGCATGCGCGGTGCGCTTGATCGCCATGGGTTGAGTGAGAGCTCGGGCGGCTATGCCACCGTTGCCGGCGTTTTTCTCCTGTCGTTGATGCTCGGCGCACAGTTTGTGCACCGGTCCCGGGAGGCGTTGGCCACGATCCCTGCGTTCAGCAGTACGGTCGGCCCCGTGTATCGGGCCATCGGCCGGCCGCTGACGCCGGCGTGGGATATCACGGGCTGGCGCTTCGAGGTCACCAAAGGCAGCACGGATGAAACCGACGAATTACTGACGATTTACTCGCGCATTGGTAATCAATCGGATGCGGCATTGCCCTACCCGCTCGTCAGTGTCTCGCTGACCGACCGCTTCGAGGAAATTATCGGCAGCCGAGTGCTGGAGCCGGCGCAATATCTCGTCGGCGACCTCGACCCGCGTAACCCGGTGCCGCCGGGTGACACGTTCAATGCCGTCATCTCGATCGAATCGCCATCGCCCGACGCAACGGGCTTCAAGCTCAACGTCTGCTACCGCATGGCGAACGGCCAGCTGCGCTGCGCGGTCGACGATTTCAAATAATGATGCTATGCAATCGCCGCCCTTGAAACCGCTGATCATCGGCCCGTACACACTGCCGAGCCCGTTTGTCCTCGCACCGATGGCCGGCATCACGGATGCGCCGTTCCGGCGGCTTTGCCGGCGCTTCGGCGCCGGCATGACGACGTCGGAGATGACGACGGCCGACACCAGCCTGTGGCAAACCGCGAAATCGCGCCACCGGCTCGACCTGGACCTGGACGCCGAGCCGGTCGTCGTGCAGATTGCCGGCTCCGATGCCAATCAGCTTGCGTTTGCAGCCCGGGCCTGCGTCGAACGGGGGGCGCAAATCGTTGATATCAATATGGGTTGTCCCGCAAAGAAGGTCTGCAAGAAACTCGCCGGCTCAGCGCTGCTTCGTGACGAAAAACTCGTCGCACGGATTCTGCGCGCCGTGGTCGCCGCGGTTGACGTGCCGGTGACGCTGAAAATACGCACAGGCTGGGATCCTGACCACCGTAACGGAGTAACAATCGCCCGTATCGCCGAAGACGCCGGCATCCAGTCGATCGCAATTCACGGCCGGACTCGCGCATGTCGTTACCGTAGCCTGGCCGAATTCGAAACTATTTCACGAATCAAGGAAAATGTTTCGATGCCCGTAATTGCCAATGGCGACGTGACAACTCCGGAGAAGTCGCTTGAAGTTTTGCGTCTAACTAATTCTGATGGCTTGATGATCGGTCGTGGCGCGCAAGGACGTCCGTGGATCTTTCGCGAACTGAATCACTTTTTAAACAATGACGCGCCAGTTGCGCCGCTAGAAAAAAATGAATTGCGTGATATGATGCTCGGCCACCTGAATGAATTGCACCGGTTTTATGGGGACAAAACCGGTGTTCGGGTGGCTCGAAAGCATTTGGCCTGGTATTGCATCAGTCTCGCAAACTCGGATGAATTTCGTCACCAGGCGGTGCGCGTTAACAGTGCTTCTGAACAACTTGAACTGACAAGGGAATACTTCGACCGCGAAAATGCGGGTATTTTATTGGCAGCCTAGTCATTTGGAAGATTGGGAGGTTGGCTCTCGTAACGACACGAAGCCAGTGCATTGGGAATGACCGACGTGGCCGAAAAGAACAGCAAAAACAAACACAATCTCGAACTCAAAGCCCCGGAAAGTAACAAACCGCTCTGCAAGCACACCGAAGATGCGCTGGATCAATATTTCGCGAGTTTGAACGGCGATCGCCCGGGCGATCTGTACGATCTCGTCATCGGTGAAGTCGAACGACCGCTCTTCGTGGCCGTGATGGATTACACGCATGGCAACCAAAGCCAGGCGGCGGGGATACTCGGTATCAACCGGGGCACTCTGCGCAAGAAGCTCAGGACCTATTCGCTGATTCAGTAGGAGCCGCTCGGCACGGTGCTCAGTTCAAGCGGCTTCGCGGCAGATATCTCTCTATCCATATTGCTTGGGGACTTGCATGTTCAGTGTGCGACGCGCACTCGTCAGCGTTTCTGACAAGCGCGATCTGATACCGTTCGCGACAGGCCTGGCGGAGCTCGAGATCGAAATCGTGTCGACGGGCGGCACCTGCCGGCAATTGCGAGACGCCGGCATCGTGGCCATCGAAGTGTCGGAGAAGACCGGCTTCCCGGAGATAATGGACGGCCGCGTCAAGACGCTGCATCCCGCAATCCACGGCGGCCTGCTTGGCCGGCGCGGCACCGACGAGGGCGTCATGCGTGAGCACAAAATTGAGCCCATCGACCTGCTGTGCGTCAATCTCTATCCTTTCGAGCAGACAATCGCACGCGCCGGCGCGAGCATCGACGATGCGATCGAGAACATCGACATTGGCGGCCCGGCGATGATTCGGGCCGCGTCGAAGAATCACGACGGTGTCGCGGTTGTCGTTGATCCGGATGACTACGACAGTGTGCTCGAGGCACTGAGATCGGATGCGCTCACTCTCGAGTACCGGCGCCGCCTGGCCGCCAAGGCTTTTGCGCATACGGCGAGCTACGATACTGCGATTACGCAGTACCTGTCGCGGCAACTGCAAGACGATCCGCTGGGGGAACGTTTTCTCTACGCAGGCAAGCTCATCGAGAAAATGCGTTATGGCGAGAATCCGCATCAGGATGCCGCGTTTTACATCGATCAATGCGCTGCGGCCGGGTCGCTCGCGACGGCGCGACAACTGCAAGGTAAAGCCTTGTCCTATAACAATATTGCGGACTGCGACGCGGCGCTTGAGTGCGTCAGGCAGTTCGCAGATCCGGCCTGCGTCATCGTCAAACATGCGAATCCGTGTGGCGTCGCCGTTGCCGGGGATATTCTCGGCGCCTACGAGAAAGCGTTCCAGACGGATCCGACGTCAGCGTTCGGCGGCATTGTCGCGTTCAACAGGCCGCTCGATGCGACCACGGCAGCATTGATCATCGAGCGCCAGTTCGTCGAAGTCGTCGTTGCCCCCAAAGTCGATGACGGTGCCACTGCGGTACTCGCTGGCAAGAAAAACGTTCGCGTGCTCGAGACCGGCGACTGCGATGCCGGACCAGCCGCAGGATTCAACTTAAAAAAGGTGTCGGGCGGCCTGCTCGTGCAGAACACCGACCTCGGCCGCATCACGGCCGACGACCTCAAAATAGTGACAAAGAAGGCGCCATCCGCCGGGCAGCTCGACGATCTCTTATTCGCCTGGACCGTGGTCAAGTACGTCAAGTCCAATGCGATCGTTTTTTGCAAGGACAAAATGACGATCGGCATCGGCGCGGGGCAGATGAGCCGTATCTACAGCACGAAAATCGCGGCGATGAAGGCCAGCGATGAAGGGCTGGCCGTTGCGGGTTCGGTAATGGCGTCGGATGCCTTCTTCCCGTTCCGCGATGGGATCGACGCGGCGGCGGAAACAGGTATCGCAGCAATCATCCAGCCCGGCGGATCGATGCGCGATGACGAGGTCATCCGGGCCGCCGACGAACACGGCCTCGCCATGGTGTTCACCGGCATGCGCCATTTTCGCCATTGAGGTAACGTAGCGAAGTGAAAGTCCTGATCATCGGCGGCGGCGGGCGCGAGCATGCGCTCGCCTGGAAATGCGCGCAGTCATCACTAGTTGATGAAGTCCTCGTCGCGCCCGGCAACGCGGGCACGGCCTTTGAGAACAGAGTTCGCAATGTTGCCGTGTCTGCGGACGACATCGACGGTCTCGTCGATCTTGCGCAGGCGGAAAACATCGGGCTGACAATCGTTGGTCCGGAAGGACCACTTGTCGCCGGCATTACCGATCGTTTCGAAGAAGCCGGCCTGTCCTGCTTCGGTCCGAGCGCGCTCGCATCACAACTGGAGGGATCAAAAGCGTTCACGAAGGATTTTCTGACGCGGCATGACATCCCAACGGCGGCGTATCGGAGTTTTACCGAACTCGCGCCAGCCCTCGAGTACATTCGCGAACAAGGTGCTCCCATCGTGATCAAAGCCGATGGTCTCGCCGCCGGCAAAGGCGTGATCGTAGCGAAGACACTCGACGATGCCCAAAGGGCAGCGACTGAAATGCTCTCGGATCGCCGCTTCGGCGACGCCGGTAAGCGCATCGTGATCGAGGAATATCTCGACGGCGAAGAAGCGAGCTTCATCGTCATTACCGATGGCAAAAATATTCTGCCGCTCGCGACGTCGCAGGACCACAAGGCTCGCGATGAAGGCGATGTCGGGCCGAATACCGGTGGCATGGGCGCGTATTCGCCGGCGCCGGTGATTACACCCGACATCGAGGCACGCATTATGGAGTCGGTCATTCGACCGACGCTCGAGGGACTGCAAAAGGATGGCACGCGCTACGTCGGCTTCCTGTATGCGGGCCTCATGATTATGGCCGACGGCACTCCGAAAGTGATCGAGTTCAACTGCCGCATGGGTGATCCTGAAACACAACCCATCATGGCGAGATTGAAGTCCGACCTTGTCGAGATCTGCCGGGCCACGCTCGACGGATCGCTGGACGAGCATGCAGCCGAGTGGGATTCTCGTGCAGCCGTCGGCGTAGTCATGGCGGCCGGTGGATATCCGGCAAGCTATGCGAAGGGCAAGCGCATTGCCGGCCTGGCAGACGCCGACGGCGATGCGCTAAAGGTTTTCCACGCCGGTACGTCGAAAGCAGGCGATGACGTCGTCACGAGTGGTGGTCGGGTTCTGTGTGTTGTCGCCCTGGGCGACAACGTGGCAACGGCGGCGGATCAGGCGTATGACGCCGTCGACAAGATCTGCTGGGAAGGCATGTACCTGCGCCGCGATATCGGCCATCGGGCAATCGCCCGCGAACGGAAGTGAACACGGCGTGCTAACGACAATCGAAGCACGCGATGCCATCCTGGCCGCAATGCCGGTTTTCGACACCGTCACCATACCGGCCGATAAGGCGATCGGACGCGTGCTGCGACAAAGTGTTTTCGCCGAGCGCGACCAGCCGCCATTCGATCGCGTCATGATGGACGGTATCGCGATACGATTCGCCGACTTCGACAGCGGCACGCGCCGCTACCCGATTCAGTCGATGCAGGCGGCGGGCGACCCCGCGCAGTCGCTTGATGCAGGCAAATGCATCGAAATCATGACGGGCGCGTCGCTGCCCGATGGGGCTGATTGTATCGTTCCCGTCGAACGCATTGCGGTGAAGGAAGGCATTGCGGAGATCGATTCCGATTACGGTGCCGAGAAACGCCAGTTCATACACGCGCGAGCATCGGACCATACGCAAGGCACCGAGCTATTGTCGCCGGGCAAGCGTGTGTCACCAATGGACGTCGCAATCATCGCATCCTGCGGATTGCCCGAAGTTGAAGTCGCCGATCACCCGTCCGTTGTTGTGGTTTCCACCGGCAACGAACTCGTTCCTGCAGGCATGCCGATTGAAGCGCAGCAGATTCGCATGTCGAACGGCCCGGCCATCGTCGCCATGCTCAAGCAACACGGACACGACGATTGCAAACACGATCATCTTGTCGATGATCCGGCGTTGTTAAGAAAGAGTATTGGAAGCCATCTCGATGACGCCGACGTTTTGGTTCTAAGTGGTGGCGTCTCGATGGGTCATGCAGATTACGTTCCAAAAGTTCTGGATGAACTCGGAGTGCGCGTCGAGTTTCACAAGGTCAGTCAGCGGCCCGGTAAACCGATGTGGTTTGGCGTTGGCCCGAAAGGACAACCAGTATTCGCACTGCCGGGCAACCCCGTGTCCGCGCTCGTCTGCTGTCGCCAGTACGTCGTGCCTGCACTGGACGCTGCAGCCGGTAGGACGGCAAGCCAGCCTGAATTCGCGACGCTGACAGAAGACGTCACGTTCAAGCCGAAACTCACCTGCTTCCTGCCGGCAAAACTGGTTTCGAATGCCGCCGGCCAGATGCTCGCGATGCCGGTGCACACGAACACGTCGGGTGACTTCGCCTCTCTTGCGGGAACCGATGGCTACGTTGAACTGGCACTCGAGCAGACGAAATTTCCGGCCGGGACGACAGCGCCACTACACCGCTGGTTCGCAGCATGACATCCTCAATATTCGTAACCTATCAACCACGACCTATCGATTGTTTTTTGATTAGGCAGCAGTGGATACATCGTTGATTCCGAATGTCCGCTTCACACCCGACAGCGGCTGTTCGAGTGGTAGAGTTAAAAGGGGCCGCTGACGACCCGAAGCGGCCATTCGCAGCGCCGAAAGCTAATCAAATTCGAGGAGTGATACACTGACAATATTGGCAGTTCATTACCTGTTATGTCGCAAATTGGAATGAAACCTCTCAGCTGACCGCAGTGCTGGGAAGCCACAGGTTCTTCATGGGAAAGGGGATTATGAGCAACTCTAGAAAACGGCTCACGGGCCACGAATTGTTTTATTTCACCACCTGTCAGTATTGCATTAAAGTTCGGCTGGCTCTTTGGTGGATGGGGCTCGAGTTGCCGTTAAAAGACATTCTTTTTCATCCCAAAAACAAAGCTGAGTTGATTGCAGGTGGCGGAAAAAAGCAAGTGCCCTGTCTGCGGATCGAAGATGAAAGGGATGGAGTTCGGTGGATGTATGAATCTAGTGACATAATTCGATATTTAAAACAGCAATTAGCTAGTTAAAAATCCGCAACGTGTTTATTCATTCCATGAATGAGAAATGCAACATAACAAATCGCTGCACAGGTCAACCGGCTGACTTCCGATTTCACGTCCGCTTGTGGCCGTTAGCCGCCGTTCAAAACGTCGAATTCCCAGTCGACCCAGCGCTCGCTTTTGCCTTACAGCAGCGGTCAGCATCGGAGCACGATGCAGCCTAACAATGCGCTGCACTGACATACCGCCTTCCATCATGATTCTTGCGGCCGCAAGAATCTCGCCGTAAGCTGGTCGTATCAAAACTTAGACCTTAGGCGGACTGTTGAATAACTCACATGGTTGAAGTAATTCTCAAGCGATTCGAGAACCCTGACGAAGTGACTTACTTCAACAAGGGAAAATTCGAGACAGTAACACTCGGCGAAATGACGATCGGCCGGGCGACGTACGAGCCGGGGTGGAAATGGTCGGATGACGTTGGCCCCGATATCGGTGCATCGCATTGCACCGTAGAGCATGTTGGGATGGTCGTATCAGGATGTGCTACTGCTGCATTTGCCGACGGCAGAGTGACTGAGCTGAGTCCTGGAGATGTCTTCTACATTCCACCGGAACCTCATGACAGCTGGGTAGTCGGTGATGAACCCTATGTGTCGTTGCACTTTTTGGGCGCCGGAAAGTACGCCAAATGAGTCAGGGCAATGGTGCATAAAATACTGAAGTTGGTGGGCCCAATGCACGTCGTCGGTGGACTGCTATTGTTCATGTCGGCGTTTTTCCCGTCGGCTCAAGTCGCGATCGCGTCGCTGGTTAACCTGCCGGCCGGCCAGGAATTTTCACCGTTCTTTGTCGCCATCCTGGGGCCAACCATCGCCAGTTGGGGCGTCCTGTTTTCAGCGGTTGTTACACAGTTCTACGCGGCGCCGTCGCCCGGCCTCTGGAAGGCATTGGTGCTGTCTGTGGCGATCTGGGCTCCGCTGGACACCGGCCTCTGCCTGTATTTCGACGTTTACGGTGGTGCTGCCGTCAACACCGTCGTCGTCGTCGTGCTGTTCGGACTGCTGGCGAGTGTCAGGAGTCTTGCCTATCCGTCGGGAGAGACTCGTGCTTAACATCGAAGGCGTCAACCACGTTGGTATCCGGGTCAGCGACAAGGTCACATCCATCGATTTTTACGAACTTCTCGGCTTCGCGCTCATTCGCGACGTCGGTTTTGAATCAGGCCACCCGGTGATCATGGAGCACCCTGGTGGTGTCGTGTTGAACCTGCTGGGCCCGTCCAATGTGTCCGGCACATCCAATATCCTGATGGATGTGGAGGAGAAGCACACGGGAATCACTCACGTTGCCCTGACGGTCAGCTCGCTCGATGAAGCAAAACAGTTCGTGACGAGTAATGAGATTGAGATCACTGGATCATTTAGTTTCGGCAATATGTCAGCGATCTTCATTCGCGACCCGGACCGCAACGTCATTGAACTCGATGCCTATGATGATGACGAACCGGATTCAGACTCGGGCTACTCCGACCATCCCTGAGGAGCGCACGCGAGAATCATAGTAACGATGACCGAACCAACCTACACAGGTCGTTGCTTTTGCGGCGAAGTGCGGTTCAGGGTTACTGGCCCGGCCATGTTTGCCTGTCATTGCCATTGTGAAAGTTGCCGGCGCGCGGCCGGCGCTGCGTTTGTTTCCTGGACGACTTTTGCACGCGACAAACTGGTAATTACGTCGGGGACGATCGTCGAGCATCACTCTACGCCCGGAGTAACACGCGGCCATTGCGGCACCTGCGGCACTTCGTTGACCTATGAACACGTGGACCGCGCTGGCCAGATCGACATCACGCTGACGAGTCTCGACGATGCGTCACAGATCGAACCCACGGCACATATCTGGGTGGCCGATAAGATGCCCTGGCTGAGCATTGACGACGGCCTGCCACAATACCAAACCACCGTGACGGCCGATATCCAGGGAAAACAGTAACCGAACGACCGATTTCCTCGTTTGCACCCGTCGTATAGAGCGCGGATGCACGACCGCAGTCGCGCCCACAGTGCTTGGTGCGGCGCGAAGCCATTAAAAACGAGGTTGAGATCAGCCACACCATGCCGGCGCCGCCAGTCCCCACCATCAATGGCAAGCCGTTGGATACGGACTGCGAGGATGACGAATTCACCGAAGTTTCAGGTCCGGTGGTCATCGCGTGGGATGCCGTGACAAGAACCCATTCCGAGCTCGGTGATCCGCAGGACTCGACGGACATTACGATCATCAACTACGAAGTGGTCGTCGAGGCCGAGCTTGAAATTGACGGCGAGGAGTTCGTGTCCATCCTGAGCGTCATACTGCCCCCCGGTGTGACAACAATGACCATACCTGACGAGTTTCTGGCCCAGGCCGAGGAGTTCAAGTACGAAGTCCTCGCCCGCGAGGAAAGCTGGAATCAGACGGCCATCGAAAGTTGCTTCGTCCTCGAGGAATGATCGAACGGTCACACGCTCTAGGACGCGGGGCCGTACTCGGCCTCGCGTTCTTTTTCGGCGTCGCCCAGGGTGGCCCGATTGTCGAGGTGACAAGCCACGAGGGCTTGTTGGCCGTGCACGCGGTCGATGCGCCGATGCGCGACGTGCTCGAGGCGATCGCCGCTCACAGCGATCTCGAAATCCTGGCGCTCGCCCCGCTTGAGCAACGCATCAGCTTTCACAGCGAACCGCTCACGTTGCACGATTTACTCGGCCGCCTGTTGCGGGACCGGAGTTACCTGTTGCTCCAGGGGCTGACACCGACCGGAGCAAGCCGCTTGAAGATATTGTCGTCCCGACAGGTGTCTGCAACTGAACGCCCGCAGATGCAGCCTGATGTGGCTGCGTTGCCTGACGTGGCCCAGCGTGAAGATGCCGTGTACGCGCTCGCGGACGCTCGCGAGTCACCCGATGTGACCCTGCTGGCGGAGTATATGCATGATCCTTCACAGCGAGTCCGCATCGCCGCCGTCGTCGCACTCACGGACGATGCAAGCGATGCGGCTCTGCACGTCCTGGGAGAAGCGCTTACCGAATCCGGCCCGGCGGTGCGCAAACACATCGTCGACGCTCTCGCCGATATCGATACGCCGTACGCGACCGAACTCCTGCAACAGGCATTGGGCGACGAGCTACCGCTGGTCGTGGCAATGGCATCCGAGTACCTGGCTGAGCGCCATAAAATTGCATCGCTGCGCCCGCATTGACGCCTGGGAGTCTTTCAGCGACCGTTTATGGCGCCAGGAACGGTCTAAGGCGGTAACGAAAGTCGTTCGCCACCGGGGATCATCTGTGTACGTCGGGCATATCAATCTCGCCGAATCGATGAACGGCACCGGAGAGCACTTCATCAAGCTTGTTGAAGGTCTGGACCGACAGGGCATCAGGCAGCACGTTCTCGTCCGCAATCGGTCACTGGCGCGCCGCCTCGCCGTTTGCGACAACGTCACCGTTGGGCCCGTGGTCAAAACACCGGTGATGGCTTATTGCCTGATGCCCAGCGTCTCGGTTGCGCATGCCCACGATGTCAAAAGCGGCCACGCCGCGTTGCTAATGACCCTGACTCGATCGACGCCTTATGTCGTCACGAGGCGCAGCACTGACGCACCCGGCAGGAATCCGATTACGCGCGCGATATACCGCCGCGCCGCGAGCCTGATTTGTTCGACCGACGCGGCCGCCGCGAAAATGCTTGAAACTGACCTGTCGGTTCTGATCGATGTCATTCGCGATATCTCGTATGCGGCCAGCGACGACCCGGAAACGGATGGCAACCGCATTGCCGCCGAGCATGCGCGTATCTACCGGCGCGCCATCGATTCATGGCGGGTGCCGGCACTGCTGCTCTGAGTTCAGATTCGAGTCAGAACTCCCAAAGCACGCCAATTGCGGGCAATCTCGGCAGCCAGTAATCCAGGCTGCTCTCGATGTATGCATTGCCCGCCGCATCATCGGCGAGGTCCCAGTCGATGCAACATTCATTGCTCCGGTTTGTGGCGTTGGAGATCTCCACAAACGCCGTCAGAATGCCACGCCCGATTTTGAAGCGACGACTCACACGAACGTCGATGCTCGCGAACGTCTCGTGACGAAATGTGTTGCGCGGTCCTGGCACGACGACCAGGATCGGGTCGCCATTCACGTCGACACCGCTCTGGGTGAGCGTAAGGTCCGTGGCCGGCCAGCCCGAGTGGACGCTGGCTGCCAACGAAGCGTCCCATGTCCTGTTCGACCAGCCGATGCCGCCCTGAAACGCCTGCGGCTGATCCCAACTGCGCAGTACGTCCGCACCACCGATGCGATCGACGCTTTCGGTCAATGAATACGACAACCACCAGTTCCACCGACCGGACGAGCGGTCAATGGAGACCTCGATCCCTCTCGACATCGCGCTCACCGGCTCGAGGCGTACGCGGTCGGGCTGTACCTCGGGAATCAGAGCCAATGGATCAAACAGGTTTTCGAAACGAGGGCGGACATCCTGCATGTCCTTGCGGAAAAGTTCGATACGCAGCATCACGTCGTTGTGAAAACGGTGATGCAGACCGGCGATCAGGTGATCCGCGCGTTGCGCCGGCCAGAACTGCGTGACATCGTCTTCGATCTGCAGTTCATGGATGCCCTGAGACTGGTAGTAACGCCCCCAGCTCAGGCGCAGTTCCGTACGCTCGCCGAGTTTGCGCAACAGGCTGATTCGCGGGCTCAGCTGCGCATCGGAGCCCAGCTCAGTGTAAGTCTGGTCGTCCCAGCGCAGTCCCCATTCGAAGATCGTCCTGGGCGACAATTTCCAGCGATCGGCGACGTAGGCAGCGTAGCGGCCGCCGCTTGGCGATGCCACCTGGGCGCGAGCGATTGTCGCCGGTTGCTGCGGGTACAGTGCCTGGAGTCCGAAATACTGGGCGGCAGCGGCGTAATCGTACTGTGCTTCGCTGATAACGGCCTGCAGCCCCCATTGCAGGACGTGGACGTCTGATGAGCGCCAGGTCCAGTCCTGCCGTATGCCGAATTCCTCGACTTCGCGCTCGTCACGGACAGATGCAATGATCTTCTCAGGATCAGCCGTGAATCCCTGACGCAGATTGCTGAAGGACATCGCAGAGAAGACCGTGCTCGTTGACAATGTGTCCGACCATCGCGTATTGAGTTGCAGCCAGAGCTGAGCATTTCGGGTCTTGCTGTTGACCTGTTCAAGTTCTGCCGGATCTGTTTCGAGGATCAAAGTCACGCGATCGTCGGCATACAGCATGTTGATGGACAACGTCGTGTTCGGGGTCAGATCAATAGCGAGTTCAGCGAAGACGTCGTAATAGGACGGGCTGCCGAATTTTGGGTTGATGACCAGATCGAGATTGCCGCGACGCGCCGAAAACAGCCACCGCTTGTTGGCATTCGCGCCCGCAGTCAGCACCGAGGTATTGAATACGCTTATGCCCAATTCCGTCTGCCGCGGCCTCTCGGACTCGAGTGAGTCCATGAGCACGAAGCCGCTCATGCGATCACCGTAGCGAACCGGAAATCCGCCTGTATAGACCTCGACGCCTTCAATCGCGCGTGGGTCGATCGCACTGAAGATATTCTGGTAGTCGCGCACGTGAAACGGATCGAACAATCTTTGGCCATTGAGCATGATGCCGATCTCACTCTCTTCGCCACCGCGAAAGTGAGTCTTGGCCGATGCGCCACTCGCCGCGGCGCCCGGCAGTCGTTGCGTTGCGCGTATCGGATCCTCTCCGATATCCGGCATCGTCTGGATCGAACGCCGGTCGATCAGAAAACGCGACGCCGCGATGTCGCGAATTATCTCGTAGCGACTCGCCGATACCGTGATCGCCTCGAATTCAGGTTTTTCGATCAGCATGCCGACATTGATGACCGCAGTCTCGCCGGGCGCAACATCGAATACACGGCTCGTCCGTTCGAAGCCGCTCGCGTTAATGACGACGCGATACCGGTCCGGTCTGACCTCGAGGAATTGATAGATCCCCGGCGCGATACGGCTGCCTCCGGGCATGGCAGGATTAAGTGTCAGTTGTGCATCGTCAATGGGGCGGTCGTCACCGCGGGCACGAATCACAAGCAACACCTGGCCCAACGCGCCCTCTTCGCGAACGACGAGGAACACGCCCGCATCTTCGTGCAGTTTCAATCCATGGGATGCAAGAATCTGGCGAACGATGTCGATGGTGTTACCGCCCGCGGGCTCAGTCTCGACAATCAGATCGTCGGGAATCAGGTTGCTGCTGTACGCGAACGGGTAGCCTTGGGCACGGAATTCATCGATGACCTCTGCAATGGGCCTGCCGGCGTAAGGCACAGTGTCGCCTTTGGCAGCCGAACCGGCCGCCATGACCAGGACAACAACGATCAATAGTCGTCGCATCATTTCTCAGCGGACACCCTTACCTGAGGGACATCTGGTCACCCGAAGTGTCGTTCACCCCCTTGTCGTTACCGTTTACTGACAACGATCGTCCCACCCTCAATGCGCCAGTTGACGCCGACAGTCGGCGACCAGAAGTCGAGCGCATCACGCGGCGGAATCCTGACCGTCCCAGTCAGAGTATCCCTGTGTGCAGCGCTCTCGGCCGTTGCATCTTTGTAATGCAACTGCAGACCAGTCTCGCGACTGACCCATGTCAGGAATTCGTGAACGGTTCTCTTGTCGACATCGGCCGACGGCGCCACTGCCTCAGCCCAATTCCAGGCGTCACCGTGACGGCTGATGTTGACGACCTCCGGACGTCCACCGCCCGAAAATTTGATGCGCTCGCCCTTGTCCGCCGTCTCGCGGTAAGTCAGCCCATCGATCAACACCTGACCTTCGCGAACGCTGACCCAAAGCGAAATTGCATCGACGCGGGTCATGAATTGCGTGCCGACGTGCGACACCACGCCCTGCTCGGTACGAATCTCAAACGACGCAGCGGTGCCGGCCATGATACCAGCCGACAATTCGGAAGGCTGCGAGTCAAAATAGACCCGGCCCGAGCGCAGCACGATCGCGTCCCGGGCAATAAACTCGATGCGTGTGTCTTCATCAATCCGCAGCGAGCCACCTGCACTCCACAACAAACCGACGCTGGAACCGTGGCCCGTAAGAATCGTCTGCCCCACCGTGAGTGCGGACAGGTCATGGGTCTCCTGCAATTCCGACTGTTCGCCGAGCAGGTAAAGCGAGCCGATGCTCTTGTCTATCGTCGCCACGGTTACAGGCACGGCACTCGGGACGCGCAGTGTGTTAATCGTAACGCCGACCGCAAGCAGGACCGTGGCGGCGAGGGCGAATGTCGTCAAGAGCCGGCGCGTACGCCGCTTGCCGCTCATATTCCGCCATTCCGCATGCACCGCACTGCGGACGCTTGCCGCGTCCGATTCCGGCGGCGCAGGGCGCGGCGGCACCTGCCGCAGCAGTTGCTCCAACGCACGATCGCTACTCAATTCACTGTGCTGATTCGTGTTTGTCATGATTTCACCAGTCCATGCGCGCGCTCGTTCATTGCATTGATAATTGATGAGTAAACATCACCGAATGCGCGTTTTGCTCTCGCGAGCAGCGACTGCGTCGCCTCGTGGCCGATATGCAATCGCGCCGAAATTTCTTTCACTGATCGTCCCTCGATGTATTTCCATTCAAGGACATTGCCGTATTTGGCCGGAAGCCTGTCCAGCGCGACCTGGATCAGCCGCAAAGCCTCGACACGCTGGTATTGCCTGTCCGGCTGGTCCTCTTCCGGCGCGTGATACGAGTCCACGGCCGCCTGCACCTCGGGAAAGTCCTCGGTCAGGACGACGTGCTCGTGATAGCGGCATTGTTTTCGCAGCCAGTCACTGGTCTCGTTGCGACAGATCGCACACAGCCAGGTAAACAGCGCCGATTCGGCGCGATAGGTATGCAGCTTGCGAATCGCACGGGTCAGCGTAATTTGCGCGACCTCGCGTGCGGCATCGGGATCGTCGGACAGGCGCGCCAGTGCGAAGCGATACAGGCGCGCGAAGTTTTCTTCGAAAAAGCGGTCGAACGCCCGCTCATCGCCGCCAAGCAGCTGTTTTACAAGCCCTTTATCATGCAGATAGATCGCCATCGCGCCCTGCTCCCGGTGTCCTGATATCAGACGGGGAAACGCAACAAATTCGGTCGCAGCCGGGCCATTCTACGCGCATGGATTCGCGGCTGAAGCCGCTCCTGCCGCTCTTGACTGGCCCCGGTGGGAGGGCGTTCAGGCCCGAATGGGCACTATCTCTTCATCGCTTCGAAGAACGCAACATTCGTCTTCGTGTCCTGCAGCTTGTTGAGCAGGAATTCAATCGCGGCGAGTTCGTCCATCGGATGCAGCAGCTTGCGCAGCACCCACATCTTCTGCAGCTCAGCCGGTTCGGTCAGCAGTTCTTCCTTGCGCGTGCCCGAACGGTTGATGTTGATGGACGGGAACACGCGTTTCTCGGAGATGCGGCGATCCAGGTGGACTTCCCAGTTACCCGTGCCCTTGAACTCCTCATAGATCACTTCGTCCATTTTCGAACCCGTGTCCACAAGGGCTGTCGCGAGAATCGTCAGGCTGCCACCTTCTTCGATATTGCGCGCGGCGCCGAAGAATCGTTTCGGACGATGCAACGCATTGGCATCGACACCGCCCGTCAGCACCTTGCCCGATGATGGAACGACAGTGTTGTAGGCGCGGGCAAGACGCGTAATGGAATCGAGGAGAATGACGACATCGCGCTTGTGCTCGACCAGTCGCTTCGCTTTCTCGATGACCATTTCGGCCACCTGCACGTGGCGGCTTGCGGGCTCGTCAAAGGTTGACGAGACGACTTCGCCACGCACAGTGCGTTCCATCTCGGTCACCTCTTCCGGCCTCTCGTCGATCAGCAATACGATCAGATCGACATCCGGTGAGTTGCTCGAGATCGACGACGCTATGTTCTGCAACAGCATGGTCTTACCGGCTTTCGGCGGCGATACGATCAGGCCGCGCTGGCCTTTACCAACCGGCGCTACCATGTCGATGATGCGTGCCGTCAGGTCCTCAGTGCTGCCGTTGCCCAGCTCGAGCAACAGCCGTCTGGTCGGGAACAGCGGCGTCAGGTTTTCAAACGGAACCTTGCCATGCGTATCTTCCGGGCCATCGTGGTTGATCTCCCCGACTTTCAGCAGCGCGAAGTAGCGCTCGCCGTCCTTCGGCGGACGAATGAGCCCGGATACCGTATCGCCGGTGCGCAGGTTGAAGCGCCTGATCTGGCTGGGACTGACGTAAATGTCGTCGGGCCCTGCGAGATAGGAGCTGTCGGCCGAACGCAGAAAACCGAAGCCGTCCTGCAGAATCTCGAGCACACCATCGCCATAGATATCCGCGCCGTTGCGCGCGTGCGCCTTGAGAATCGAGAAAATGACGTCCTGCTTGGGTGAGCGTGCGAGATGCTCGACACCCAGCGACTGGCCGAGATCGACCAAATCCGCCGGCGGACGCATCTTGAGTTCCGTGAGGTTCATGATTTTTTTGCTCTCCTCGAGCTGCTCGGACGAAATCACCTCAAGGTTTCCTTCATCATCAGGATATTCATCCTGCGGCGGACGCCTGCCGCGGCGGCGCCGATTGGAATTGCCCTTGCTCTTGTTGCCGGACTGTTTTGGCCGGCTTTTCGCTGAATTACCCAAGTACCCTCTCACAGATTGCTGTCCAGAAAATCGATCAGTTGTGATTTCGACATTGTCCCCAGCTTTTGCGCCTGCACGGCGCCATCTTTGAACAGCATCAGCGTCGGGATGCTGCGAATACCGAATTTCTGCGGCGTGTTCGGGTTTTCGTCGATATTCAGTTTGACGACGGCCAATCGGTCGGCGTACTCGTCCGCTGCCTCGGTCAGCAATGGCGCGATCATCTTGCACGGACTGCACCATTCGGCCCAGAAATCGAGCAGAACGGGCTTGTCCGACTGCAGGACATCGTTGTCGAAATTGCTGTCACTGGTGTGCACGATCTTCTCGCTCACCGGCCACATCCTCCAAATGAAGTTATTGAGTACTTTGAGTCTGACCCTGCTCGCTATCGGTGCATCCGATCAACGAGCAGTGTGAAATGGATGACGCTGCCCCAACAATCAGGCAATATGTCGCAGCTTTGTTGCCGATTTTTTCCGGCTTCTTTCTGGAATCGATGGTTGCTAAACTGGCAGGTGCGACGATTGTCGCGTCGAATTATGCCAATTTGACCGCTTCGCGAGCCATATTGCAAGCCTTTGGCGCACATTTTCTGGTCTCTTTCCCATGACGCAAAACCATCTGAGCGACCTCAGATTCGATACATTGGCGCTTGACGAGCGCGTGCAGGCAGGTATTCGCGATGCCGGCTTCGAGTATTGCACGCCGATTCAGGCCAGGACGCTGCCGATCGCGCTCAGGCAAAACGATGTCGCGGGCCAGGCGCAAACCGGTACCGGCAAGACCGCCGCCTTCCTGATAGCGACTTTTGAGCGTCTGCTGGATACAGAGCCACAATACGACGGCCAAAAGCAGCCGCGCGCATTCATGCTGGCGCCAACCCGTGAACTCGCGGTACAGATCGCGAAGGACGCCGAACAGCTTGGAAAACACACCGGTTTCCGCGTCGGCCTGGCGTATGGCGGCACTGATTATGAAAAACAGCGCCGAATTATTGAAAATGGCATTGATATCCTGATCGGCACGCCTGGCCGCATCATCGACTATTTCAAGCAGGGAGTGTTCAAACTGGACCGCATCGAAGTGGTGGTGTTGGATGAAGCTGATCGTATGTTCGATCTCGGCTTCATCAAGGACATCCGCTATCTGCTGCGGCGGCTGCCGCCACCCGATCAGCGCCTCAACATGCTGTTTTCGGCGACATTGTCGTTCCGCGTCATGGAGCTGGCGCACGAGCACATGAACGAACCCGAACTCATTCGTATCGAGCCCGATAAAGTGACGGTCGATACCGTGCGCCAGGCGATTTTCTACCCGTCGAACGAGGACAAATTGCCGCTCCTGATCGGATTGATACGCGAAATGGGCGAGTCCCGCATCATGGTGTTCGTCAATACCAAGCGCGAGGCAGAACGCGTGCAGGACCATCTCGAGGCCAACGGCATCGACGCCAAGGCTATCTCCGGCGACGTGCCGCAAAAAAAGCGGCTGAGCATGTTAATGCAATTTCAGAGCGGCGAACTCGCCGTGTTGATCGGAACGGATGTCGCGTCGCGCGGCCTGCACATTCCGGACGTGAAATGCGTCGTCAACTACGACCTGCCGCAGGACGCCGAAGATTACGTGCACCGGATTGGCCGCACCGCACGCGGCGGCGCCGCGGGCGACGCGATCAGCTTCGGTTGCGAGACCTATGTGGTTTCGCTGCCCGACATCGAAAAATTCATCGGGCACAAGATTCCGGTTGCCAGCTACGATCCGTCAGATTTGCCGGATATCAAGAGGACGAGGCCCCGGCCGAGACGCAAACTGCAGCAACGGGGTCGGCCGGGGGGCAGGAAACCACACGGTGCACGCAAGCCGCGACCACGATAATCAACTTAGGAGTGCTACCGGTGCACCTCGGCAGCGGCTCAGAGCATGTCGGCGACAGCCTCGACACCCTCGAAATCCGAGCCACTGCGAACCGGCTCAGTGGTGTCCGGGCGGGTTACCGTCACGAGCATTTTGACCCCGTAGATATCGGCGTTTTCCAGCACCGAGACTGTGTCGTCCACCATCAGCGCTGTTTGCGCATCGAATCCGACCTCGTCCTGCAACGCACGCCAGAATTCCTGGCTTTCCTTCGCGTAGCCGAACCCGTGTGATGTGTATACACCGTCGAAGTACTCGACCAGCCCGGTCACCTCATCCTTGAGCGCCAGGGTATCCGGGTGTGAGTTCGTAACCAGGATGACGCGGATGTCATGGTCCCGCATGGTCTGCAGAAACTCCTTCGCGCCCGGGAGATAGCCGATGCGATGGTTGACGTCGCGATGCAGCTCGAGCATGTCCATGCCGAGCCGGTCGCTCCAGTGGTCGAGGCAGTACCACTCGAGGTTTCCCCGCAGCGCTTGATACTGCGCAAACAATTGATCCCGCGCGGCCTCGACACTGATGCCGCTCACGTGCGCGTACCGCTCTGGAACGAGCCGGTGCCAGACATAGTTGTCGAAGGCGAGGTCGAGCACCGTGCCGTCCATGTCCAGCATCAGCGTCTCGCATCGACCCAACATCGCCTTCGGATCCATATTCGCTGTTCCGGGTACTCCGATCATTTATACTTCGCGCCCCGCGCGCCGTCCGGATCGCTCAATGAAGTACACGGACTTTATCGAACCGATCGCCACCCTCGCCCATGAAGCCGGCGAGGCGATTCTCGCAGTCTACGCCACCGATTTCGTCGTTCAAAGCAAGTCCGACGCGTCACCGCTCACGCGGGCAGATCTCGCATCGCAACAGCGCATTATTGCCAAACTCAAAGACCTGACGCCCGACATTCCCATAATCTCCGAGGAATCCAGCCTCCCGCCCTTTGACGAACGCCGCCTGTGGCAATGTTACTGGTTGATCGATCCGCTCGACGGCACCCGGGAATTCGTCAATCGAAATGGCGAATTCACGGTCAATATTGCGTTGATAGAGGCTGGGCGCCCGGTCTTCGGCGTTGTCCATGTACCCGTGCAGCAAAAGACTTACATCGGCTGCGAAGGCCATGGCGCGGAACTCAGGGATCGCGGCGGTCAGCCACTCAAGATCCGCGTGGCCGACGTGAGTTGCATGCCCGTACGCGTTGTAGGCAGCCGTTCGCACCGCGGCGCAAGCCTCAATGCGTTCCTCGCCGGCGTGGGTGCTCACAACCTCGTACCCATGGGCAGCTCGTTAAAATTCTGCGCCGTTGCAGAAGGCACCGCGGACGTGTATCCGCGCCTGGGACCTACGTCGGAATGGGACACCGCGGCCGCCCAGGCGGTCGTCGAGCAGGCCGGCGGCGCGGTCCTGCAACTCGACGGCAACCCGTTGTCATACAACCAGAAATCAGACATTCTCAATCCATGGTTCGTGGTTCTCGGGCCCATGGATCGGGACTGGCTGGCACTGCTGCCCAACGGCGAGTAGCATGGCCGGTAGTCCGTCGAAGTGATATTGATGCAAATCCAGACAAGCTTCGCAATTATTCTAACCGGAGGTCGTCCGACCCCCAGAACGACCTGAATGTCCGACAATGTCGACACCGAATCCTTCAAACAACTCGAACGACTTCGCGAGTTGCGGGTCAGTCACAGGGACCTTGACTACCTGATCGATCGCCTGCAGCACGACCCCATGGTTGACCAGTTGCGAATTCGTCGCTTGAAAAAGCGCAAGCTTTTGATCAAGGATATGATCACATCGATGGAAAGCGAGCTTATCCCTGATCTCGACGCCTGACAGGCCGGCTGCCTTGGTGGTTTATCGGCTTCGCTGACCCGAGCACGGCACCGATGTGCGTGTCGCCGCGTTTCGCGGCTGACGCGACCTGCCGACGCCGCTCCTCGAGCCTGGCCGCGCGTCCGGCGTCGAGATCGTCGGCACAGTGCGGGCACGACACCCCCTCTCGATAGTCCGGTGATTTCAGATCGTCGCTGCTCAGTGGCCGGCGGCACGCGTGGCATTGCACGTAGCCACCTTCAGCAAGGTCGCGATCGACGGCGACCCGGGTATCGAAAACGAAACACTCGCCATCCCAGCGATTGTCTTCCCCTTGAGTTTGTTCAAGGTAGTTCAATATGCCACCTTGCAGGTGATACACCTCATCGAAGCCGAGTTCCAACATGAGTGCCGTTGCCTTTTCGCAGCGAATGCCGCCCGTGCAGAACATTGCAAGCGGCCGGTCGCGAGATGATTTGGCAAGCTCTTTTGCGAACTCGGGAAACTGCCGGAAACTGTCGGTCCCAGGATCGATGGCCCTGGGAAATGTACCGACCTCCACTTCATAGTGATTTCGCGTATCGATCACCAGCACATTCGGGTCATCGATCAATTCATTCCATTTTCCCGGCGCGACGTGGATGCCCGATTTCTCATGTGGCAGGATATCGGAGCGTCCGAGCGTGACGATTTCCTTCTTGACGCGCACACGCATGCGGCGAAACGGTGCACTATCGACTTCGGTCCACCGGCCATCGATGCCTGCGATGGGTGACAGGCGCTGCTCGATCCACGCCAAAATGCCCGTGACCGAATTTTCAGGCCCGGCGAGCGTGCCGTTGAAACCTTCGCCGGCAACGAGAACCGTACCAAGCAGTCCTTCGTCATCACATCGTGCCTGAAGTTCCGCCCGGAACGCTTCATGATCGGCAAGGTCCAGAAACCGATAGAACGACACAACCTTCATGCGTCGACGCCATCGTCGGTTGCAGTCAGCGACAGGATGCTGTGTCGGATTTCCTCGCCGAGCACGAGCCTTGCGTCCGTGCCGATACGTTCGATATTTTCATCGAACTCAAGCAAGCCCCCGGCATTTCGCCGCAGCACGTCGGCGTCCTGCAATTTTCGAATGAAATCCTGAAACAGCGTTTTGTTGAAGAAATCGGGCGAGTGCAGTCCGTATATCATTGACAGGCGCTCGGCGCTTTGCTGACAGAGGCTTTCGAGGCGGCGACGCGACAACCGGCCCGATCCATTTATCACGAGGATCGCGATGACGAGATAGAACCGTTGCAGCATCGACACCATGGACTGGCCAAGCATCAGCAGCTGATACGCTTTTTTGGACCCGGCCGGCGGCCGCGTGAGCATTTTTTTGTTCTCGCCGCGCGTCAATATTTCCATTTCGATCAGCGCCTCGATGGCTTCGCTCGTGACATCGTCGATATCCTCGTTGTTCCACTTGAGAGAAAGCTCCTTTTGCATGAAAGGGTAGATCAGGCGGATGAGCCGCTGTAGCTCCGCATGTTCGAGCTGCCTGCCCTGGATGAAACAGCACGCAACCGATGCCGGCACCGCCAGCAAATGCATTATGTTGTTGCGAAAGTAAGTCATGAGCACGGCCGTGCGCTCTGTCATGTGGAAGATGTCGCCCATCGGGTGCGAAGTACGGCTGATGACCTCCAGTTTTTCGCCGTGAGCGATGATCTCGTCCGGTGTATGGTCTGGAAAAGTAACCGATTTCGAGTAACGAAAACGCCTCAGGAGATCGAGGCTCAATTGCAGTTGACGCCTGAGCTCGTCAGCGCCAATTTTCTGCTTCGGTGTCGCGAGCAATGCAAAAGCGAGCAGGCTGATGGGCGTTACGGCGGCGGCCGAATTGATCTCCATCATGATGCTGTCGCCGAGTTCGTCGATGACTCCACCGAGCCATTCCGGCCGATCCTCGATGTCAGCGCCATGCTCACGCCACGCGGGTCGCATTCGGTCAAGCAAGCACTGGAGCTCAATCGGCTCGGCGATATTGACGTAGACCTTGCCGAAATTCCCGCGCAACGATCGCACCGAGCGTATCAGCCCGAGCAGCGATTCCTTTTCCTTCTTGCCGCCACCAAGTTCGTCGATGAAAGAATCGCCCTCGATAAGCTTTTCATATCCGAAATAGATCGGCACGAAGACGATCGGCCGTTTCGGATCCTTTATATACGAGTGCACCGTCATGGCCAACATGCCGCTCTTCGGTGCCAGCAGCCATCCCGTACGGCTGCGTCCGCCCTCGATGAAATATTCGATCGAATAGCCGCGCACGAGAATCTGGTGCAGGTAGGCGTCAAACACAGCCGCGTACAGGCGACTCCCTTTGAAACTGCGGCGCAGGAAGAATGCGCCGCCGCGCCGCAGGATCGGACCGACGACGGGCATGTTCAGATTGATGCCGGCCGCCACGTGAGGAAGATGCAGCCCCTCCTGGTAGAGGATGTAACTGAGCAGCAGGTAGTCGAAATGGCTGCGGTGACAAGGGACGTAAACGATTTCCCTGTCCTTCGCGACTTCATGCAACCGATCGATATGATTGAGTTCGATACCGTCGTAAATCCGATTCCATAACCGTTTCAGGAACCGGTCAATGATACGAATTGTTGGATAGGAAATATCAGCGGCAATTTCCATCGCGAAATTGCGCGCCTTGTTCCACGTACGTACCTGCAGCTCGGCGTCGTCGCCGGACTCGCGCTCGATGGCACGACGGACGGACGGCGCCAGCAGTACCTGCTTCACCAGCGTGCGCCGGTGCGACAGATCGGGGCCCACCGTCGCCGTCCTGCGCTGCCGAAAATGCACGCGCAGAATGCGCGACACCTTGCGGTAGGCAACGGCCGCATTCAGGCCGTTCGAAACGATAGAACTCAGCGGCAGGGCGTCGCTGTAGCGCAGCAAGGTATTGCGGCCCTGCAACAGCGTCAGAAAAAACTTATGCGTGCGCCCCGCGACATTCCAGTTCTCTGAAAACACCAGTTTGAAGACCGACCGTTCCTTGTCGGGCGATCGCCCCCAGTAGATTGCGACGGGAATCAACAACAATTCCTGCCCGCCATGACTGGCGGCTTCGACAAGTCGTCGCAGGCGTCGCGACCCCTCGGTTGACGGGTGCCGGACAATGAACCCGCGCATGCGCCGCAGTACGATGACGCGGCGCGCCTCGCGCTGCCCGCAGAACTCCAGCGACCCGGTCGGCGACGGCAGGCCGTGCAAGCCACAGGCTCGCTCCAGTGCCAGCAGATCGGCGAGACCGCCGCTCTCGAGTACGTAGCAAACCGCAACATCCGGGTTCGCAACGAGTTTGGCGGGCGCTTCCGGTTGCACCGCCGGCCGCGCCCAGACTGAGAAGATTCTGCCGGCCAACCAGTAAAACGGTCTAAACACGAGGCCCGCGATATTCATGGCGAATCAGTTTATCGAAAACAGGGCTTCAGCACGGTCCCGTGTCAGCCGCTAAACCGCACCATGTGGAGTACTAGTCGCTGGTGGCCTCTTCGATAGCCTCGTCGAGGTCCTCTTTCGCCTCCATGATGATATCTTCAACCGCCTCGGCAGCGTCCAGCGGATCATGGAGCGCATCGCTGATACTGCTGGCAGCCTCCTCCATCCCGTCGTCAGCGCTGGAATCAGATGAGTCGTCGGACGACCCGCAACCGATCAGCGCCAGGCTGACCACGAATAGCAGATACTTCATGATATTCCTCCCACACGTGCCTCGTTCATGAACGGATTTTTTGGACGAAACTTCGCAGATGATCATTGATCTCATCAATGTTCGCAGTCAAGCGATGATCGCCGTCGACCACGTGCAGTGTTGCATGACATTGCCGCGCAAAGCGAATGCTGTTCTCAACCGGCACGATGTCATCGTGCCAGCCGTGCACGATACAAATCGGCATGTCCGGCGCGTCCGGCGTCAGTCCTTCGTAGCCGGGCATGAAGTAGGCCGGCGCCAGCACGAACAGTCCCGCAGCACGCAGCACCTGCGCCCCGGCCGTCGCCACGTGTCCACCCAAACTCGATCCTACAAGTATCAGCGAATCTTCAATCTCGCGGCACTCAGCGATGAGTTTCTGGACGCGTTCCGTCGGGTCCGCGATGCCCTGGTAGTCAATGCTGATCGCCACACAACCGAGTTCCTGGACCACGGCGGCCATCGCCGAAATTTTTTTGCCCCACGGGCCGCTTTCCTGGCCGTGCGAAAATACGACGGTCGTCATATCAAAATCCCGTCCGCGGATTCGCAGAGCTCCTCGAGGTGCCGCACGAGCAACCAGATTCTATCCTGGCCCCAAAGCGTAAATTCACCCACACGAATCGTCGGCACGCCCCAGGATCCTGACTCCATCATTGACTCTCGATTATCTTCGGCGGCAGCACGCCAGGCTGCGTCCGCCATCGCGGCCTTCGCCGCCGGCCAAAACAATCCTGTACGGCCTGTCACCTTGCGCATGCCCTTGTCTGTCGCAACATCGATCCCCTGGCCCCATATCGCCGCGCCCGCGTTGATCAGGAAATCCCGTTGACGATTTTCGCCCGCCGCGTAATCGAGTACCGCCAGGCAGCGTTCCGTACCGACGCCGAGCGGATCGGCAATATTGCCGAACGGGATGCCGAGCCGGTCTGCTTCGCGTTTGGCGTCGGTTACGATGTAGACGAGTTTTGCGCGCGGTACCTGCATACCGCGCATGACCATGGGCAGCACGGGTCTGACTCGAACCGTCATGCCGAACGCGTCGGCTACTTCAAAGATGCGAAGCAATGACAAATAGGAGTATGGACTACGAAACGAATGAAAGAGCTCGATCGGTGGCAATTCGCCCGCCGCGGCGAGCGGTTTGACCGGCAGGCTGACAAGCATCGCCTGGCGTATTGATGCCAGTTTCGGGTCCATTTTGTCGTCGCGCTGCAGACCGAGCTCGGCAAGCCTCGTAACGAGATAATGCAGCCGGTCGACGCCCCAGTACCACTCGCCGGCGTAATGCAGCATCGCAGTGTTGTAGTGTCCGAGCTTCCGTAACCTGCGCTGATTTTTTCGCAACAGGGTATCCGCGCATCCGGCGTGCGCGGAGCCCGCGGCGCGCCGCCGCACCGCCTCGGTATCGCCGCGCCAGTATGCGGCAATGACGTCGAGCAATTCGTGATCGAAGTCAGGATCGGTCGCATTTTCGGCCAATGCATCGAGCAGCGCGCGACGGTGCTCGACGGGCGGCGTGCTCCCCTTGTCGAGAAACGGCACGCCGAGCTCGTGCGCCAGGCGCTCGCAATCCTGTATTGCGTACTCGGCCTGCATTTCGGGTCGCGGAGTGTAGGCACCCCCGAGCGCTGGTGTCAGGTACAGACGCAGGTCGATGTCGAAGCTCGCCGCAAGAGCTGGCAAGTAGTGGCTGAGCAGGTACGAATACGGATCATCGAGCTCGAGGAAGACCGACACAAGATGCCGGCGTCCCGTGAGCATTCGACGCATCTCCGCCATGCGTCGTCTCAAAGTGCGGGTACGCGCGCTGAGCATAACGTTGAGAAAACGCGACCGCAAATTTCGCCTGATGCTCAAGATTCATCCCACGCCGATGACGGCTTCCACAACAACTCGTCCAGGTCCGGTTGCCAACGGAATGTACGCATGTCGATGCGACCTGTATTGACAGCAATACCTTCCATCATCAGCCGCTCGCGCTGCTCTTTGAATCGTGATGACCCTTTTTCGAACGCGATGCGGCCGGACACCGTGATCACTCGATGCCATGGCACGTCATGGCCATCGGGCAGGGTTCTCAGTGCATAGCCCACCTGGCGTGCACCGCGTACAAGACCGGTAATGTCGGCAATCTGTCCGTAGCTCGCAACGCGGCCTTCAGGAATGTCCCGGATCGTATCAAGTATGCGCCGCGTGCGAAGGTGCCTATCCATGATTCGTCCGGCTTCAGCTCAGTCCGAGCCGCGCCTGAATCTCGCGCTTGGCATCGCGCAGCACCGTATCCCTGTCGAGGCTGTCCAGTATTTGCTTTACCACGTGCTTCGGACCGCCCTCCCCCCAGGATTTGCCGTCGGCCAGGTACTCGGCGGCGGCGCGCCCGACAAGATAGGTACTGTAATAAGCAATAGCGCCCTGCGCGCCGCCGGTGACCAGTGTCGACAGCCCTGCCGTGCCGATTTTGAGCGCGCTCGATACAAAATGCAGTGCCCAGACCGTTCCCATGAGCGCCGCGGACTCCGCAACGATTACTTTGACCAGCGAGCCGGCCTCTTTCTGGCTCAGTGGCAGGTCGTACACGCGAGACAGATGCACAACCATGCCGACATCGATCAACGCGGCTGCAAAGAGATCTGCAACCGGGACGGGATTGAATGCGACGGCGATGCCTTTGGCGACGCAATACGTGCGCGTGAGCTTGTCGCCAATTTCGCGACGGGCGTCAAGAATGCGCCGGCCGACCTGATCGCTCAGATCCGATGCAAACAGGCTGGCGTTCAATGCCGCAAGCGTCTTGCCTTCGGCGTCGAGAATCTCCCAAAGCTTGAGACGCAACGCGTCAACGTCGGGAGCACGCTCACGCTCGGCCGTCGTCTCCGCGCCATCGGCATCCACCTCGACCACGGCCTGGGGCCTCGGTTGCGCCGCCACGGCCAGGACGTAGTCAGGATCGACAATACCTTCGGTACGCTGTCGGACCGACAGCAACAGCCTTTCCTGTTCGTCCATTGTGAACAGGTCGCTCTTGTTCAGGACGATAATGACCGGCCGTCCTTGCGCGAGCAGCGTCCTGAGCGACTCTAGTTCAGTCTCTGTGATGTCACTGTCGAGTACAAAAATTACGAGATCGGACCGCCCCGCAATTTCCCTGGCGAGTTGCTCGCGTTCTTCCCCGCCCGCTTCGTCGAGCCCCGGAGTATCGATCAGGAATACGCCGCCAGCCTCGAACTCGCTCCAGTGTTGCATCGACGAATGCCTGGTTTCGCCATGCAGCGGGCTGACCGCGAACGCCTCTTCGCCGATCAATGCATTGAGGAGCGAAGATTTTCCAGTGCTGACGCGCCCGAATACGGCAAGGTGCAGATGGCCGTGCTCGACTTTGTCGAGCATTCCCTGAACGGCTTCGTAATCGTACGCCAGCGACTCGCGCACGCCAGGCGGCAGGCGGGAATCGTCGATCAGGTCGCGCAGGCTTTCACGAGCCAGCGTCAGGTGCCCGGATCCGACGACGTCGCCGGCGTTAGTGTGCGTCGGTTTTTTGGTCCAGGGCCAATCTGGCAATGCGGCGAGCGCCCGCTTCAATATGCTCATTGATGCCTTCCTCGAGTTCTTTCGCCGCCGCCTTAGGCACGAGTTCACCGTGCTGCGATAGTGTAAGGACCAGGCTTCTTCCGAGCGCATCGAAAATCAGCCCATAGGCGACCGCGTGCACAACACCGCCGGCGACGGTACCGATTCCGGGAAACGCCTTGAGGCCATTGCCGGCAACCGCCAGCGACAATGGCAAGGCGCGGCCGACGCGACTTTGACTCAATGACAAAAACTCTTCGACATCCAGGTCTCGCGGCGTTGCACCGTATAATTTACAGAGTTCTTGCGTCATCGTCGTGCCGATGTAGCCCTGAATGAGTATGTCGGTCCCGGGGCTGACTGCCGCAAGCGAGCCGATCACAGCCTTGCGTGTTGCATTCCGGATAAGTTGTTCGGATCGCTGAGCACGATACTCCCCCTCGGCCTCGGCCAGCTTCTCCGCAGCGAGTCTAAACACGGCCCGGTCACGCCGCAGGTCGATGGGTACCTCACTGTTATCAAGCATGCGATTGATTGCAACGATGAGCACGCCGATGTCAGCGGTTCGCCGTCGGCGTGAAACCGTTTCGGCTCCATCCGCTTTGCGTTCGACGACATCGACATCACCACCCGCTGAAACGGCGACGACGCGATCGCGTCGCGGCTCACCGCCCAGCTCCTCGAGCCGCTCGAGAAGGCGCTGCATCAGCGCGGCCCGCTCCTCGACATTGAAGCGGTCGGCCTTGTTCATGACAACAACGAGAGGTTTCTGCAGGTCCAGCAGATGACCAACGGCCTGGCTCTCCGCACGAGTAAGGTCGCCATCGCATACGAACAGTACAACGTGGGCACGCTGCGCCTCTTCGAGGGCAAGCTCCTCGAGCTGATCTTCGGCGCCGCCTGTGCCTGGAACATCGGTTAGCAGAATCTCGTGGCCCGCTTCGTTGCGCCAGCGGTAGTGGCGAACGTCGCGTGTCGAGCCGCCGATGACATCGATTCTGACCTCCGCTGCCGGAACCAGCGCCTTGATCAGGGAACTCTTGCCTGTGCTGACTTCGCCGAAAAAACACAGGTGTATCGCACCCGACTGCTGGCGGCTTGCCAGCTCTTCCAGTTCAGCCTGCGCCGCGCCCACGTCCACACCGGCCGCCTCGGCGTCACGCAAGCGCTCTTCGATGTTTTTCCTCGTGAGCCTCTCGACTGACGTTTTTCCTGCGGCGGGTATTTGACGCCGAATGACGAGTCGCCAGATCAGGAAGATCGCCGCAATGACAAGACCGGCCATGACCGTGAAATAGGCGTAAAGCAGTACGCGTGGCCCTTCGACGAGCCGGTCCCAGACATTCAGCGCCGATTCTGTCACGAACAGCAGCGCCCCGATCGCGGCAATGAATACGACGACGATCAGCAGCGCAATAACGACCCGAATTAGGCGGTCCAGTTTCATCCAATATCAGGTTGCCCCAATTCGATCACAATAGGAAGCTGTGCGCTGCGGGCTGGCGGTTGCCTGCCTTGTGCAGCAGGGCTGGTTTTGGTGTATTTATCAGCGGAGCATAAAGCGAGACGCAGTCTCGCCGCCCGCTGATAAATACGCCGAAGCCGGCCGATGATGCCAACCGTCGCTAAAGCTGTGCCCGTACCCAGCGGTCGAGTTTTTCCTCGAGCATCGACAGCGGCATCGGCCCGTCCTTCAATACTTCGGTATGGAAGGCGCGCACATCGAAACGCTCGCCCAGGCGTTCCTCGGCGTGGTCGCGGATTTCACGAATCTTGAGCTGGCCAATCTTGTACGCCAGCGCCTGACCGGGTCTTGCCATGAATCTCTCGGTCTCGGCGACTGCCCGGGACTCGGCAACGGCCGAGTTGGCGTACATGTAATCGAGCACTTGCTGCCGGCTCCAGCCCTTGGCATGGATGCCGGTATCGACGACAAGCCGGATGGCGCGCCACAGCTCTGCGTTTAGCCCGCCGAAATGCTGGTATGGATCGGTATAGACGCCGAGTTCGGTACCCAGCGATTCTGCGTACAGGCCCCAGCCTTCGTTGTAGGCGGTAAACCGTGCAAAGCGCCGGAATTGCGGCAATGCGTCGTTTTCCTGCTGCAGCGATATCTGGAAATGGTGGCCCGGTATCGCTTCGTGCAGGAACAGCGATTCCATCGCCCACTTTGGGCGCGCCTTGATGTCGTATGCATTCGCGTAAAATATTCCTGCCCTGGATCCATCGGGCGTGCCAGCCTGATACGAACCACCGGCGGAGGATTGCTCGCGGAACTTCTCGACACGGCGCACTTCGAAGGACGCCTTCGGAAAGAGGTCAAAGAGTCCGGGCGCGAGTCCTGCGATGCGGTCAGACATATCCCGATATCCCTGGATCAGTTGCTCGGGCTCATCGAAGAAAAACTGTTCGTCAGTGTTCAGAAAGTCGAAGAATTCCTCGAGATCGCCTTCGAAGCCAACCTCCTCCATGACGCCGCGCATCTCGCCGTGGATACGGGCGACTTCGTCCAGGCCAATCTGGTGAATCTCGTCCGGGATCAGGTCCGTCGTCGTGCGCACGCGGACCAGAAACGCATACCACGCTTCTCCGTTGGGCAAATCCAGCAACCCGAATGTCTCGCGCGCGGCGCCGAGGTAGTCGTCACCGATAAAGTTTTTGAGGCGCGCGAATGCCGGCATGATTTTGTTCGCAATCGCATCCTTGTACGCGATCGTGAGCCGCGTGCGATCTTCCTCGCTGAAACCCTGCGGCATGTTGCGAATCGGCGTGAAAAAGCCGCTGTCCCCGGGATCTTCGGTGATCAGTGAATCGAGCTGCGGCAAGGCTTTCAACATCAGCACTCGCGGCTGCACGATACCCTGCACCACGCCCTCTTTCATGTTCTCCATCGCCTGATCGACATACGTCACGAAGTCGTCGACTCGACTCAGGAAGTCGTCGTAGTCCTTGACCGTCTTGAAAGGATGCAGGCCGCTGCCGTTGCCGAGACGGGCAAAATTGCTCGTGTACATGTAGTACTGGCTGAACGGCTGCAAGTGCGACGGAAATTGCTGCCTCTCGAGGGATTGCTCCCGCAACAGCTTGAACATGTCGTAGCTGAGTTGATCCTGATCCGAAAGATGATCGCGGTCGATCTCGGCCAGTCTCCGCAGGATCTCCTGGTTGAGCTCACGAACGGCCCACCGATGCTCGGTCCCGATCGAAATTGCAAGCCGGTCGTTGTAGCGGTCATCGCCGATAGACGTCGCTGATAGCGGGTTCAGTTCGAGATTGCGTTCGAAGTGCTCATCAAGCAAAGCCGCAAGAGCCGCCGACGCCTCGTCGTCGCCCCGATCGGTCATAGCCTGTTCCTGGCCATCGCCGCAGGACGCCAACACGAGAATGGCGGCCAGTAGCGCTGCTGAGAGTGTCTTCATGGTTATTCCCCGATTCGATCCGGACTGGCTTCATGCAGGCCGTGCCCGATCCCTATCGTTCTACGAAGCCGCTGAGAATACCGTTTCTTTGAAGTATGTGCCTAGCAGTGATTATCGGCGTCTGATCAAACAGCCGTTCAGTTCTCGATTGCGGAAAATGCCCGTTGAGCGTCTGCTTCCACCCAGAGCGGGGGTTCAACATTAATCTGCAGAATAGAGCCCTTGCCGCGCGCAATCCGAAAAAGGTGAAAATGAGGCTGAAAACTGGGACTGACGTCGCAGATTTATGTAAAGCGATAGTTCTAAGGTATCCGTTGGAAACTTTTTTTGCTGAACTGCCATGCTTCTGAAGCAACTGCTACAACGGCCAACGACCTCCTCGAAGCTGCTCGTTTGCGACCCTTTCCGGGAGCAGGATCCGGAAGAGTTGGTTAAGGAGGTAATTGGCCTGGCCAATGCCGAGGTTGATGGTCCCCGGTACATCCTGTTTGGTATCAATGCGGGAGCCATGGAAAGTGGCGGTATCGTCGGTATCGCTGAAAGCGCCATGGCCGATCTAAAGAGAGCCCATCGGCTGTTATCGACACTGATCGAACCGGTTCTCCACTTGGCGTTCATCTACGACAGAATTAACGGCAAGCTCGTTGGCGCTCTTGAAATTGACGGCTGCGATGACGGCCCATATGTCGTCGGGCAGGATTTCTCCGAAAAGCTTTCGCGCGGTCAGTCCTGGATTCGAGAAGACAGGGTACTTCGCGCCGTCGATCCCGCCGATCTGACTCAGATCAACCCACCAAAGGCAGCCGAAAAACCCACCAAGGCGGCCGAAAAACCCGTGATAACGGTGGGTTTCAATGACGACTTGGACTGTAAGCTGCTCGAGATGCCCGTGCCTGATACCTCGGATCCACCGTTTGCTCAGGATAAACGGAAGGTCAAGCAGCCTTTGAATTTGAAAAAGGCGATCAAAGATACAATCTGTACTGTAACCACTCAAATTTTGCGTTTGGGGCGCGCACCCAAACATGATCCTGTTGTCGAATCCGATGAATATGGCACAGATACGCAGACCGATTTATTCAGGGAAACTGGAATACTGTTTGATAACGCCGAAAACCACTACTATTTCGAAGAAAAAGCACTGAAACTGAATCTGACTGTTTGCAACAAGGGTACCGAGGGAATCGAGGGTGTGAGCATAGAACTCGGCTTCCCGCGACTTCCGGACTTCGATGTGGCCGATCAGCTATATTTCAGTCCGTTTGACAAACGCCCATCGTATGAAGTCAAAAATCAAGGCTACCCGGTGGTAGAGCACCGCGACGGCGCAATACTGGTGAGAAGCTCGCTCGGCGCTCTTGCCCCTGACCGTCCGGAGCCGGCATTTAGATGCGCGCTGCGTCTGGCGGTGGGACCGCGCATGATGGGAAGAAAAGTTGCGATCCTCTACAAGCTCCGCGGGCAAAGCGAGCAAAGTCTTGGTAAGGGCCGCTTGAAGATCAAATTTGTCAAAGAATCTGTCTGACTTAGGCGCTGTGGGCAGCAACATTGTTCTCGCAGCCTGGCGTGGTGCGAACACGCTCACGCCGAGCAGTTCCATTTGTTACTAGATAAAACGACGCACGGGAACGGAGCCTTTTTCAGAGGCTTGAAGGCCCGCTATTCGTCGTCAGCTGTCTGTCACCGCGTCGTTTTTCTAATCGATTGAATGACCGCTCGCGGTGAAAGCGGCCTTTCGAACTCGATCTGATTTAAGTTATTACACCTAGACCATGAATCCCAGATCGCGCTGAACGAAATTCCGCAGGTTGGGTGCGACAACGTCGAGATCGGCATCTGCGATTCCGAACCATTTGGCCAGGGTTGCGGCATACTGGTCCGCCGACGTCGACGGGATCATGCGGCCACCGCGGACGTCTTCATCGCCGTCGATCTGCAGCAGCGGGTAACTGCCGTAGAGATCGCGGCCACGTACGGCGCCGCCCAGTACGATCTGGTTTCCTCCCCACGCGTGGTCGGTGCCGTCACCGTTCGACGTCAGCGTGCGCCCGAAATCGGACTGGGTAAACGACGTGACGCTGTCCGAGATTCCGAGTTCGGCCGTCGCCAAGAAGAACGCGGACATGGCGTCGCTGACGCCGCCCAGCAAATCGGGCTGGTCGTCAATCTGCTTGTCGTGCGTGTCGAAGCCGCTGGCTGCCACGAAGAAGACCTGCCGTTGCATCTGCAGCTCGTCGCGTACTGCGATCAACCGCGCGACGGTTGCAAGCTGGGTACCGAGTTGCGACTGCGGAAACAAAGTCGCCAGCGGCGGTGCCGACGCAATCGCGTTTGATACTGTATCCGCGGCCTCGATCGCACGATTCTGGATTTCGGCAAAACCACGTTCGTAAATCGACGCATAGCCGGCGTTGACGATGCGCTGAAATGCCTGTCGCTGTTCGTAGAACAGACTGCCCGGATCGGTGGAGAAGCCCTCGAACTGAATCGGCCCGTCAGGCCCCATGACGTAGGCGACGGTCGCATCAGCCGACTGAAACAAATTGGATCCGAATAGCGACGCATTCGTTGCCATCTTCTGACCGCTGACGCCCGTCCGGATCAAATCCGCCATGCGACCTGCCCAGCCGGTCTTGCTCGTTGTGCTGCCCTTGAGTGAAGACCACTGGTTCCGCATGTCGTTATGAGAAAAAAGTTGTGGTGGCAGCGTGACCGACTTGTTGAAGAACTGGTCTTTATTCGTGGGCTCGATGAGCGGACCGACATTGGTGACGAACGCCGCGGCGCCGGACTCGAAGACGTCCTGCAGCGCCGTCATTGACGGGTGCAAGCCGTATTGGGCACCGTCGCCCGTTACCGGGTTGATTGGCAGCAGGTCCCCCTGGGGAATCGCGAGATTTTGCCGCGAGGCCGCATAGACCGCGTACTCGGCATCACTGCGCGGCACGAGCATGTTGAAAGAGTCGTTGCCGCCGAACAGGAACACGCAGACAAGCGCGCGGTAGTCTGTGAAAGGGCCGCTGCCGCCGATGACCTGGGAAAACGCAAGCCCGGGTGTTGCCGCGAAGATCGCCGCCGCACTGCTCGTTTTGAGAAATTCACGTCGATTCAGTTTCGTCATCATCATGCTTCGGGCAACTTATCCATGGTCGTTACAACTGGTAGGCATATTCGGGCGAAGTCACGATCAGGTAGATCGTCTCGGCCGCACGAATTACCGCGTTGTCTTCAGGAATGCGTTCCACCATCCCGGCAATCTCCTGGCGCAGTGTTGCCGATATCCGGCCGGCAAGCAGCTTGTCGGCGACCCTCGTGATCAGCGCGTCGATGTTGACGGCCAGGTTCATTTCCTCGGTGAAATCGATGAACACATCGTCTTCTCCGAGCGTACCGTTCGTGTGATTCAGCACGAAGCACTGGAAGAACATCAAATTGGTGACCGATGTGTTCTGGTACTCGGTCGCAATCTGCAATTCCGGGGCAACGAGACTGCTGTCCCGAATCTCACCGGGCGGCGCATAGAAGGGACTGAAGACATTGAACACCGATGGCGATTGCAACGGCCCTTGCCCGAGAAGAATGTAGGCACCATAAAACGGATAACCACCGCCGGCAGACTTCGCACCGTAGGCACGCCAGAGCTGCGTCAGTCGCAGCAGCGGCTCCTTTACTTTGCCGTCGATCTCGATTCGCATGTCCGGTCGCGATTCGTCGTCCAGCAAGATTGCTCTGACGACGGCAGCAAGATCACCGCGCACGCCCACGCCGTTGTCATCGAACACGCTCGCGACGCGCTCAACATAGCCAGGCGACGGATTACTCGTCACCAGCCTGTGAATCAGGCGTATGGCGATAAACGGCCCGACATTGGGGTGATTGAAGATATTATCGAGCGCGCCTGCCAGATCAGCAGCGCCGCTCTGACCGGCCGGCAACTCGAAGCCATTGAGCAACGATTTTGGTCCCGTATCGTGAAAGTCGGGGTAGAGCTGCATCGGCACGACCTGATTGAACGGCGTACGATATGCATCCTCGAAATTCGTGAAGCCTGCATACGTCCATCCCGTGTAGACATGCGCAAACCCTTCGATGATCGGCTGATCGTAGGTCGGGATCGGCTGATTCTGTCCGTCGAGCCGCACGCTGCCGTCGGAATCGAGTTCAACGAGACCGATCGAAAACAGCTGCATCAGTTCACGCGCAAAATTTTCATCCGGCCGAATGTTTGACTGAGGGTTCGGTTTTTCATTGCCGAGCATGCTCAGGTACACGCCCATTGCCGGATGCAGCGTCACATCTTCGATCAGGTCACGGTAATTGCCGAACGCATTTTCCGCGAGCATGTCGTAGTAACTTGCCAACGAGAAAGGCGCTTGAATCAGGGCGCCTTGTTGCGACACAACCATGATTTCCGACAAAGCGAATGCGACACGCTGGCGCAGTTGATCGTCGCCGTGCAGAACATTACGAAACCAGATGTCGACTCTGTCCTGCTGTAACTGTCCCGCGTCTTCCCGTGGCGGCAAGTTGCGCATATGCGGCAGTTGCAGCGATGCCGGCCTTTGCAATTGATCGTCCACCCACGCCTCGACGCCGAGCGCCATGACTCGCTGCGCCTCGGCTTCTGTCGCGCCAAACGTCGCCTGGTTCAACAGTTGGAATGCTTCAGCTTTCGAAGCAAGATCGGGCGCCGGCGGTGGCGGCTGCGACGACCCGCCGGAACCTCCGCCGCAGCCGGAGATTCCCAATGCCAGTATTGCCAGGATCGAAGTCAGTCTCGGATTAGTCATGAGATTGTCCAATACGGCCGTTACTTGCCGCGCAGCGATTCCAGGTAAGCGACTTGATCCGCTGTCAGCAGGTTGCGAAGACGAATCAGCATCGTCATCTGCTGTTTCTTGACCTGGTTCTCCGCGGCCAACACCGCGCTCACATGCTCGAGAACGCGTTTCTCATCGACTGGCGATTGCTCCAGCTCTGCCATGATGTTTTGCTGCGCTTCCCGCATATCCCACTCGTATCCGGCAATGTTCGCCTGAACTTCGACCACTGCGGCCTTGATCGCCGTGAACTGTTCCCTGGTCAGGTCCAGATCCGCCCGGTGCTCCAGAATGATGTTCGGCGGAAACAATTTGCCCTCGAACATATCGGCCCTGGATCCCGCCGCCATCGCAGTCGTAAAGGCCAGACAGGCAAACAGAATGATCAGAATTCCCTTTTTCATAACAACGCTCCTCCAGCCGGTTCCGTTGACTCAATCAACACCGGCAATCGTTCGTATAAATCATTGTGACGTTCGGGCAACAACACGTCGCTGGGTGACTCCCATGACGTCGTTCCCAGTAGCTCTGCAACTTCAATGAATTGCATCTCGTCCTGGCGCAAAGCCTGATAGTTCAGCACGATGACAGCCACGGCGGCAGCCGCCGCGATGCCGGCGATCGAACGATACCGCCTTCGCGACAGCCGATACCGCTCTTCCGCCGCCTGCCAAACACGATCAAACGGCGGCTCTCCTGCGGCCGAATGAAAGGCTGCAGTGACGGCCTCTTTCAGTTCTGTCTCGGAATTTGTCATTGCTCGAGTTCCCAACGTTCCTGCAGTCTCGACTTCAATGCCTTCTTGGCCCGGTCGTAATGCCTGCGCCCGGTGCCAGTCGACACACCCATCACACCAGACGCTTCTTCGATCGTCAGCTCGCGGCAGAATATGAGTTCAACGATGTCGCGCTGCCGCGCGGGCAGCTGCCGCACGGCAACCCAGACGTCGCTCGATGCATCGGCTTCGGCAGCATCGGTCGCTGTCACAGCCCGCATGTAATTGTTGTGACGTACAAGACGCAGCCTTGATGCAAGGCGCCGCAGGCGACTTCTGGCGAGGTTTTGCACGACACCGAACACGAACGTCTGCAGCGATGACTTATTGTCAAATCGCGCGTTGCCGCTCAACAATTCCACGTAAGCCTGTTGCATCAGATCCTCCGCGACCGCATGGTCGAAATTGCAGCGGGAGAGGGCCCAGCCGAATACGCGGCTGTGTATGGCTTCCAATGCCGAGGACGTGATATGTGGGTTGTTTTCCAGAACATCGCTGTCTCTCATGACCCCTCCCGTATGGTTGGTGGCATTGGCACGATGTTTATATGACACGCGATGGTTGCATTTTCGCGCTTTCAACATGGTTGCACGCTGACCACTCGCTGGACAGGTACTGCGCCCGGCGCCGGGCAATATATTTCGGCGACTTAAGAGGAGTGGCTGCTAGGCGCAGTCGTCCATGATCGGCGCAAACGCGGTATTCGCGACGCGGAAGCCCGAAACCGTCTGCTGCAACGTCAGCGATATCGGCATTTCGCAGTCAGTCGGTTGAATCGTGATGAGTATCGTCACACCGTGGCGATCATTGTCCGCGCGCTTGCTCATACCGGCGTCACAATGCACGACAATACAACTGTCCTCGATAGCTCCGAGATCGGCGAGACCATAAAGGTAGGCGTAAATCTGGCCGCGAACGTGCGCGGCCAGGCGCGCATCGGGTTGTTCGAACACGGCCCACTGCGTCGCTCGATCGATCGCATTGACGATTTGCAGGCACAATCGCCTGACTGGCAGGCTGTTGAACATGCGATGCGATTCGCTGCCGCGACCCATCGTCCGTGATCCGGTCAGACGTGCCCTGCCCGCCATCCCCGTCGCCATGACGTTGAGCCCTTCGCGCGCCAGCGCTCGTGCGTTTTCTTCATTCACGTCGATGGCCGGCATCAACGTGCGGTCAAAACCGAGCCCCTGAGTATCCGACGGCTGCCATGAGCCGTGCGTCCGATCCAGTTTGCACAGCAATCCGGCCAGGGCGCCGCCCATCGCCCGCGGCGCATCGTCGGCAACGGCGCGGCGAATCAGGCGTGGAAAATAACCGAGCATGTTGTGGCTCGCATAACCGCGCTCCCTCACGCCATGGATTGCGTCGTCCGGCGAGTGCCAGTCCGATTCCGGATCCACGATCAGCATCGCGCCGCGCGCCCGGCAATACAACTCGGCTGCAAGTACCGCAGCGGGTCCGATGTCCGTTCCCTTTCCCGGTGGTGGCAGATACAGCAAGTCGAAGTGTTCGACCTCCTGCAATGAAAACAGCCCGGTGCCCTCCCGCCGGGATCCGATCAGGTCGTAGTCGGACAACTCGTTGCCGTCAGCGCCCTTTTGAATGTGCTCGATGTAAGTCGGCCAGAGCTGACCATGCGCGCCGACGGTCGCCTCCGGCCTGTGCGATGGGTACGGATGTTCGATCCTCGCCATCGATGACTCCAGCAGTTCGTCACCGACGAAATCGCCGCCCTCGTCAGCATTGTCGACATAGCTGACCTGGCGAAACATTTCCTGGTCGAGTATGAGTCCGGTGCCAGGGTCAATACGCTGCAACGTCAGGTTGAAATGCTCGTCGTCGTCAATACGATCGTAATCGACTGCTGCCCGAATACACTCGGTGGAACCGGGCTCCAGCGCGCGCAAAACCATCGCGGATCCGCTGGCCGGAATACAGATCATTGCACCGCGAGCATTGTTGGCGACGCGCACGACGTAAAGATTTTTGCCGCCGTGCTGAAAAAATTGCTGCACGGATGGGCCCAGGCTCGAGCGCGACCACACGCCACCGAAACGGCGCCGAAACTCGCCGAAGTTTTGTACGAACACCGGAATATTCAACGGCCCGCGAAGAGCACGCCCTACAAAAGCAGCCGTGGTCTCGGGTGATACATCGATGGGTTGATCCATCGCTGCGATTTCGGTGACCGTGATACCACGATCCACTGCATCTGACAAACCTATCTCCGCGATAGTCAGACAACTGTCATTGCATTCTAAATCAGTGCACGCGGTGGATGCCAATATTGTTGAGGAGATTTTTTTTGGAAATGGGGTCGAACCGCGGTTTTGCAATTTCGCACGGAAAGGCGACTGTCCCGGACTTCAAAAAAACTGCGATTCGACCCCATTTCCTGTCAATTTGTTAGTCTTTCGGTCTGTCCTGCGTGAGACAGAGGCGATGACCGATTATCTGGCCAGTGAATACCCGGTGCTTGCCCAGCGGTTGAAGAAGACACCGCTTGCGGAGCTGCCCACACCTGTTGACGAGCGGCGCATTGTCGTCGGATCGATACCTCAATCAGTGGCCATCAAGCACGATGACGTGACCGGCACGCTTTACGGCGGTAACAAGTTGCGCAAGCTCGAATATACGTTGCAGCGGGCCGCCGCCAGGCAGGCCCTGCGCGTCGCCACGTTCGGCACGGTCGGCTCCAACCACGCGCTCGCCACGGCCCTGTATGCAAACCAGCTCGGCTTCGAATGTACCTGCTTTTTATCCCATCAAACCCGGACACCGGGCGCCGCGATGGCACTCAACATGCATCTGCAAAATCGCACGGAGATCGTGCGTTTCGGCGGCAGTTACCGGGCACGGATCGCCACAATGCGGCAATACCTGCAAAATCGTCGCACCTGGGTGATTCCATGGGGCGGTTCGTCGTGGCTGGGGGCCGTCGGGTTCGTCAACGCCGGTCTCGAGCTTGCGGCGCAGGTGGCAGCCGGCGAGATTCGGCGGCCGGACAGGCTCTATGTGGCGATGGGAACCATGGGCACGGCGGCTGGGCTCGCGCTCGGTCTCGCGCTTGCCGGACTGGAGACCGAAATTCAGGCAATTCGCGTCACGCATGAAACGTTCGCCAATCGCGACGGCTTGCAGCGGCTCCTCAAGAAAACAGCCAGCCTGTTGCACCGGATCGACCCGTCAGTTCCGGCAGATCTTGCAGGGCGCACGCAGTTGCAATTTCGTGACGAATTTTTTGGCGACGGATATGCGCAGTCGAACAGCGACACCGATCACGCAATCGATTTCGCCGCGGACGAAATGGGACTGACGCTGGAAGCTACCTACACGGGCAAGGCGATGGCGGCGCTGTTGCACGAT
>SMUX01282281.1_pt1 | contig 101818 bp, 83 predicted proteins | sample 2456431 | NCBI WGS metagenome assembly SMUX01 (sample SAMN11095930, study PRJNA526329) | marine sediment metagenome | biome: Marine sediment; feature: Surficial sediment; material: Deep marine sediment; isolation source: Hadal surficial sediment | place: Pacific Ocean | collected 2014-11 | depth... | reverse complement strand
GTATCGACCTGCTCGATGAGGCCACGATTCATGACTGCCACGCGGTCCGACATGGTGAGCGCTTCGCCCTGGTCGTGGGTAATGTAGATGAAGGTAACACCGGTCATGCGCTGAATGTGCCTGAGCTCGGCGCGCATGTGCTGGCGGAGTTTGAGGTCGAGAGCGGACAACGGCTCATCGAGCAGAAGCACCGCAGGCTCCACCGCTAAAGCCCGGGCTACCGCAACGCGTTGCCGTTGACCGCCGGATAGCTCATCCGGTTTTTTCATCTCCTCGCCGCTCAGCGCAACGAGGTCAATAAGTTCCTGGGCACGCTTACGCCGCTCGACCTTGCTCACACCCCGTGCCTCGAGGCCGAAGGCAATGTTTTCCCACACGGACATGTACGGGAACAGGGCCAGGTTCTGGAAGATCAAGGCGGTGGGCCGCTGATTCGCTGGCACCCCCGCCATGAGGTCCTCACCGATGCGAATGCTTCCGCCCGCGGGGCTGAGAAACCCGGAGATCAGGCGCAGCATGGTCGTCTTGCCGCAGCCTGAGGGCCCGAGAATCGAGAAGAACTCCCCCGCGTTGACCACGAGATCGGTCGGATATACGGCGGTAAAATCGCCGAACTTTGCGGATACCTTTTCGAGGACTACTTCTTTGCCACGCACTGCTCGAGTCCTACATGGATGCCGACAGCCTCGCCACGGAGGCTCGTCTCGTTAGACGTTGCATGGAAAGACGGGGCCGCCTGTAGCGAGCGGCCCCGCCACCGTCGTAGAACGGAAGCAACCGTCAAGCGTTGCTGATCTTCTCGACGAACTCCGAGCGCATGGGAGCGAACCACGGCGTGTCGGCCTGCCACCACCACATGTTGCTCAACACGTCAGGGCGATAGACCTCCGCGAACTGCCGCTTGAAGGTGTCCGAGGTGTACTCCGATGCACCGGCGACGGCGGAGTTGTATCCCGTCTTGTTGGAGAACGTGCCGCCAACTTTCGGGGTCAAGATGTAGTTGATGAACTTGTAAGCCTCGTCGAGGTTCTCGGCGCCAGCCAGGATGCCAACGGAGTCGAGCCAGGTGATGATGCCTTCCTTGGGCGCTCGGTACTTGTAGGCCGAGTCCTCCTGGGCGAGCAACAGGCCGGTGGTATCCCACGTCTGCCCGATCACGGCGCCAGCATCCTTGAAGGCGGACGTGGCCTCGGTGGCGTTGTTCCAGAAGGCACCGAACCAGTCCTTGCGCTCGATGATCCAGTCCGTGATCGCGGACCACACACGCCGTGCGTCCTGTTCGGACTTGTAGACGTCGAGCATGCGATTGGATTTCACCACGCCGGTGGAGTCCAGGTATAACCCCGTACCCATGATGACGGATTTCTGCCGGAAGGCGACCTTGCCCTTGACCTCCGGGCGCCACAGATCACCGAAAGAGACCTCGGCGTCTTTCAGGTTCACGACTTTGGAGTTGAAGGTGATGCCCTCGGTCCCCCAGTCGAACGGAATCAGATAGCGCTTGCCGCGATACACGGCACCTAGCGCAATCGAATCACGCAAGAACGAGGGGATGATGGCCTTGAGATTGGCCCGTTTCTCGTCGATGGGCGCCAGCCAGATACCGCCCGGGGCATTGGCGTCTTCGTAGTTCGCCCGGTTGCCGACGGACGGGAAGATGACATCCCAGCCTTTACCGCCGGAGGCTTTGGTTTTTTGCTCGGCTTCATCGTTGGATCCGAAGGTGGTGAGATTGACCTTGATGCCGGTTTCCTTCTCGAAGCCATCGATCATGTCCTGGTTGACGTAGTCCACCCAGGCGAAGACTTTCACCTCCTTCGACGCCGCGAGTGAATTGACGATCCAGGGTCCAGTCGCCGCAGCTGCGGCGACTACGGCGGACTTCTTCAGAAACGAGCGTCGCGAACCGTCGCGTAAAGCGCGCGAGATTTTAGTCTTGTCATTCATGTGAGTCCTCCTCAGATAACATCTCTTCCGGAACCGGACCGCTCGCACCGAGGACTGGCCGCAAATTGCCGGTGTGCGGCAATGCTGAGTTCGGTGTTCACAGCCAAGATTTATGTCATCCGAATGAGATTGTGTTGTGGTGTCGCCGGCTCTCCCCTAGCCGTTCTAGCCTACCCGTTCGGGGCGGGGAAACCCAAGCGACTCTAACTATACTGTTTGCGCCCGCCAAATCAAGGCTGACGCTTGCCTGATACCGGTATAGACATTGCAAAACGCGACAGCAAGGTAGTTATTTAAAATCAATGCGTTGTGGATGAATCAAGCTGGCGCTTGCGCCGATTGCAGTAAGGCACCGGCTACCTTAGTACGCCACAAGGGCCTTGTTGCGGCACGCACACATGGCTGTCTTCGCCACCGGCCAGTGCGACCAGGCGCTCGCGCAGGCGACGGTTGGTGGCAATGAGCTCATGGTCGCGACACCCCCAGTCATGGAGCATAGCGGCCTTGACGCTGGCCGACGTGGTCAGCGGGCCCGGGGTTAGAAGATAGGGATCTCTGGGTTTTTCCGGCATCGGCTGCCCTCGGTGTGGCAAAAGCGCGCGTACAATCAGCGGTTTGCTACTCATAAGTCAAATCACTATGATAAATATTCAAAATAGATCAGGTCTATAAAATGAATTCACTACATCTGCGCGCATTTCATGCGGTGGCACGGGAAGGTAGTTTCTCGACCGCAGCACGGGCGCTGCGTGTGACCCAGCCGACCATATCGAGCCAGGTAAAGGCGTTGGAGTCGGCCTATGGCGTACAGCTTTTCGATCGACGTGGTCGGCGTGTGGTGCCGACCGAAATCGGCGACACCTTGTTCGCGATCACCCAACGCCTGTTCACTTTGGAGGAGGAGGCTGAGGATCTACTGGGGGCCGCGCGCGAGTTGCAGGGGGGCCAAATCAAAGTTGGTGCAGACGGCCCGCATCATATCATTCCAATTCTGGCCGCGTTTAACCGGCGCCATCCGGGTCTCGACGTGTCGCTGTCGATGGGCAACGCGGACAAGGTCTTGGAAGACATTCGCAATCACAGGATCGACGTCGCCGTATTGGCCAAGGTCGATGATGATCCACGGTTCTTTGCTGTCCCTTACCGGCGTAGCCGTTTGGTACTGTTTGTACCGCGTACCCACCCGTGGGCCAAGCGTTCGTCGATTCGTCTGGCGGAGGTGGGCGCGCAACGCATGATCTTACGTGAGGCAGCGTCGGTGACGCGGCAGATCTTTCAAGCGGCCTTGGCGAAGGCAAATGTGCGGCCGCAGGTGGTCATGCAGATCGAGAGCCGCGAAGCGGTGCGCGAGGCGGTCGCAGCCGGACTCGGTATCGGCGTGGTGTCGGAAGCTGAGTTTGACCGCGATAAGCGCCTGACTGCGTTGCGCGTACGCGATGTGCGCCTGGAGATTACTGAGCATGTCGTCTGCTTGCAGGAGCGTCGACGACTTCGCATCGTACGCGCCTTCTTGGAGAGTGTCGATCACGTTGCCTCCTTGGGCCGCGCCAAGGTTTAGCGCTGCTTGATATATTTCGATATTTCCAATAATATCTAAATATGAACACCAAGCAAGTGCTTGCGGCATTGGCGGCGCTCGCGCAGGAAACCCGATTGCGCATATTTCGGTTGCTGGTGAAGGTCGGCCCCACCGGCCTCGCGGCCGGCGCTATCGGTGAGGAAATCAGTGTAGCGCCGGCGACTCTGTCTTTCCATTTGAAAGAGCTGGAACATGCCGGCCTACTGACGTCGCGACGAGAAAGCAGACAGATCTATTATGCGACTGATTTTGAGGGTATGGGCGACCTGCTTGTGTTCTTAACCGAGGATTGCTGTCAGGGGTACTCAGCCGTCCGTTCACAAGCACTACTGTCGAGCTCGTCTAGAAAGCGTAACGTTTCGGCACAAAGGAGTAAGCAATGAAAAGACTACACGTTCACATTGGGGTTGAGGATCTCGCTGGGTCCGTCGAGTTTTATACTACCTTGTTCGGCGAGAAGCCCACGGTCCAAAAGAGCGACTACGCCAAATGGTTGTTAGACGATCCGCGTGTAAATTTTGCGGTTTCGACTCGCGGCGGCAATCGTATCGGGATTGATCATCTTGGTATACAGGTCGATAGTAGCGATGAGCTAACGGAGATTACCGCTCGACTTGAGGCCGCGGATAAGGGTATGTTTAGACAAAATGAAGCTACTTGCTGTTACGTTGTTTCGGACAAGGCCTGGGTGGCCGATCCTCAGGGAACACCTTGGGAGACTTTCTATAGTTATGCCGAGGAAACGGTTTATGGCGATGACACGATCGTGTCTGCTGATGTGCCGCGCCTCGTAGAGACGGGCGCGGAGAACCGATCGGACGCCAGTACTTGCTGCCGGCCGTGAGTGGTGTCGTGTGAGTGATACCTTATATAAGGTATATAAGGTCCTGTTCCTGTGTACCGGCAATTCCTGTCGCAGCATCATGGCAGAGTCCATCCTCAATCGCATCGGACAGGGTCGTTTTTCTGCCTATAGTGCCGGTAGTCATCCTACCGGCAGCGTCAACCCGCATACGCTGGCGTTGCTGACTCGGTTTGAGCATCCCATAGCGGATCTGCGATCCAAGAGCTGGGATGAGTTCTGCGGCGAGAATGCCCCAACCATGGATTTTGTCATTACCGTCTGCGATCAGGCCGCGGGTGAAGCCTGCCCGGTGTGGCCAGGCAAGCCGGTGACTGTGCATTGGGGCTTACCCGATCCGGCGAAATTCGAGGGCACGAAAGCCGAAACACAGGCGTTCTTCACCGAGATATATGGACGTATCAACAATACCCTGTCCGTTTTTGTCAATCTGCCTTTGGAAAAGCCGGACGCGGAAACACTTCGACGAAAACTGGCTGACCTGAGCGAACTTTCGAGCGGCGTAGCGGGAGCAATCTGCACGCATCCCAGTGATCATGCCTAACAGCTACTCTGACCCTTACCAGCGGATCCAACAACTCATTGCGGACCACCAGTGTGTAATTCTGGATGGCGGCATCGCTACCGAATTGCAGCAAATCGGCCTCAAAGACTTCCGCCTTAGCGACAAACAACTGTGGGGAACCTGGGGTCTATATAATGCACCGCGTGCTACCTTAGACGTCCACCGTCGATATATCGACGCCGGCTGCAATATCATTTCCACCGATACTTGGGCGATCATGAACGCGCCAGAAATGGAGGCGCGCACATCGGTTGCATCGGCCGGTCCGAGCCACTGGATGGACATAGCGAGACTAGGCGTAAGACTCGTACGCCAGGCGATCGACGAAGCCGGTAAGAAAGACCAATGTGCGGTGGCGTTTAGTCTCAATGGCGACGTGGACAACGTGCAGCGACAAGGCACGCTCGAACTGTTGGCGCGTGTGTTCGAGGAAGATCCGCCCGACCTCATCTTGATGGAGACATTATCACTCATCCGTGAGAATCTGACGTTTCCCGCCATAGAGATGATGCTTGGCACGGGGCTACCGGTGTGGCTTAGTTTTCGTCGTTGCCGTCACGGCGTTTGTGGCGTGTATGGCCAACATTGGGGTGGCCCAGAAGGCGATCTGTTTGGGCGTGCGGCTCGGCGGTTCGAAAAAATGGGTATCGGTGGGCTGATGATCAATTGCTTGCCCATCGATCACGTGCCCGATATGTTACCTTGGTTGCGAGACTTTACTGATCTGCCGCTTGGGGTCTACCCCAATCTCGGCCATTACCTAGACCCGGGTTGGAAATTCGATGATAACGTCGGCCCCGAGGACTACGCGCGATTGGCGCTACAGTGGCGTGAAGAGGGGGCACAGATTGTCGGTGGTTGTTGTGGTGTTACCCCCGAACACATCGATGCCGCGCGGCGAGCACTGGCGAACACAAAACCTGGTTGCACCTCTGGTCGTCTTGCTAAAGATTCGACCAGTGCCAAGCTCAGGGCTGACCGAAAGGCGAAAGCGCCGGCACGTTGGCTTGACGACAAACAACGCGATCTGTTTCCGCTTAGTTTTCCTGAAATTGTTTGTGACCGTGGGGTGTTCCAGCCCACCCAGGGAAGCTTTTTGTTGTGGAAGTATCTTTTCAACTCAGGTGTCGGCAAGGGCAAGCGATGTCTCGACGTCGGCTGCGGCACCGGGATCTTGACAATACAGCTCGCCCTAAACGGTGCCCGCCAAGTACACGCGGTCGACATCCAACGCGAAGCGGTTGCCAATACGCTTGCCAATGCATTTCGCAACCACGTCACCGATCGCGTTAGCGGCGCGGCGGTGGATCTGTATACTTACCTGCCTGAGCAGAAATACGATTTGGTTGTGGCTAGTCTGTACCAGATGCCGGTAGATCCGATGGGAGAGTTCATCGGACATCGGCCCGTGGATTTCTGGGGCAGGAATCTACTCGACCACTTGATCCGGCTGCTACCCGATATGTTGGCCGATAAGGGTACTGCCTACCTCATGCAGATCTCGATTCTTAGTCAGCTTGCGACAGCCGAGCTTATGGAGGCAGCTGGTCTGGAATCGAGAGTCATTGATTTTAGTTTTCACTATTTTGGTCCAGCGTTCGACGAGAATATCGATCAGATTCGCCGCGTCGAACAGATGTCCGACGCCTATCATCTGGAGTTCGGACAGGACAATGCAATCGTGATGTATTTAATCGAGGCGAAGCTAAAGCCTAAGCAAAGCGCTTAGCATTATATTTGCCATTACTTACCTAGCGAGTGGGCGGCAGTACAGAGATTTCGCAGTTTGGCAATCGCGCGCTCACGACCTAATAGACCAAGGCCGCAATCCGGCGCTGCTATCAGGCGTTCGGCGTCGATGTGTTCAAGGGCCTGTTGTAGGCGTGAGCGAATCTCCTCCGCAGACTCAATATGGCTCTTGGCGATAGCGACGACGCCGAGGATGACGGTTGTCGTTTCGAAGTGCTCCAGCAGGGTCAAGTCGTTGTGTCGGTGTGCGTCTTCGATAGATACAGCATCGATGGATGACTGCTCGACTGCATCAGCCAGCTGCGAATAAGATTCTGGAGGCGCTTTAGGATAGTTAGGGTTGTCGAGTCGATCTGGGTAACCACAACACATATGCATGGTGCGTACCACACCGGCGGGACAGCCATGGAAGGCGCGTTCTAAGTTCTCAATGCCGAACTCGAGCGCGTCTTGTCGCCGCCGCGCAAATAGGGGCTCGTCGATCTGGATGTTTTTGCAACCCGCGTCCGCTAAAGCCAGTACCTCAAAGTTGAGTGCGTTGGCGAGTTCAGCACCGAACCGTGCCGGGTCATCATAGTAATGATCGACGATGGTATCGGAAATCGTCATTGGTCCGGGTATGGTCATCTTTACCGGTTTATCTGTGAATGATTGCGCCACCCGCCAATCATGCCGCAGAAAATGGTCGCGCGCCCGCACGGGACCGGTGACCGTCGGTAACTCCGCGCTATAAGCCCCATCGCGGAGTACCTTTTCAGTTAGCTTTGTGAAATCGATACCATCGATATGTCGGCAGTGGTAATGGATATAATCTTCCCGGCGGATCTCACCATCGGTAGGGATGTCAATGCCGGCGTTGATCTGATCTTCGATCGCATCGCGGGTGCCGCGGGCAAAGACTTCTTCCGCCTGATCGCCGAGTTTTTCGACCGCTGATGCCCAGTCCTTGGTGGGTGTGCGCGTATCCGGACCTTCCGTACTCTTGAACCAGTCTGGAATGGTGACGTAGTCAGGTTTCGGGTAGGCGCCGATGCAGGTAGTCAGGAGACGCATAGTGATGTCGCCGTGTTTAGTGCTGGTAAGGGGGTCGGTCAGAAAAACTTAAGCCTATTGCTGTTCCGAAGAGTCGACCTGACCTTCGAGATTGCCCGGGTCGAAGATGTTCCGATCAAGCGCAGGATCGAAACGTCGTAGACGTGAAATAAAAACGGCCATAGCGTAAGCGGCAATAAACGTAAATTGGCCGATGATCGTCAAGCAGATGCCATCGTAGAAGAACGAGTCATAGCCGGCGCCAAACATGGTGCCGAGCCGGTCGCAAAAGATCAGCTAGCGTTTGCGGCGCGCCCAGTACCGCCGGTAGACAGCATTTCAACCGATGCACACTGTTTTCGCAAGTAGCCAATTCTGCGCCAGTGTTGGGACCAACTGCGGATCTGACCGCGATTGACAGTACCGACTGTAACAGTAACATACTAAAAAATATAACTAAAAGAGAGGGGCCAGCGGCATTGCAGGGGGACACCGCTTGTAGCAATTTTTTGCCACTGCTGTGCTGCTTGCGGGTGGGTTACGCTCAAAGCAGGTCGCTTTAAACAACGACAAATTGCTGACGGCCGAAGCCCGATCCAGAGTGTAGCGATTTTGATCAAGCATGGTACGGTAGGGGCTGGCTGAATCCAGGGAAAATAACAGTGGGGTGTGCCCCGGAGATCAAGGACTAATAATAATGGCTTTACATTTATTCAAGAGAACACGGGCGCTCGAAAATCAGATCGACGAGTTTCTGGATAAGATCTCGGAGGCCGGCCTGGTCTTCAAACGTGCTGTTAAGCTCTACCTGAAGAAAGGCCAGGGTAAAGAATTCGACGCGTTGCTGGAGCAGTGTGCGGGCATCGAGCATCGCGGCGACGAATTACGCCGCGCCATCGAAACTGACTTATACGCACAGACGCTTATTCCCGACTTGCGGGGCGACGTGCTGAGCCTGCTCGAAAGCATGGACTACCTGATTAACATCTATGAAGCCAATCTCTACCGCTTTTCCATCGAAGCGCCCGAGATTCCGGCCAGTTTTCGCAGGGGCTTTAAGGAACTTACGGAAACCGTGGTCACATGCGTCGAGGCGGTGGTGTTAGCGGCGCGGGCATTCTTTAGAGATATCGAGGCAGTGCGTGATCACAACAGTAAGGTGATGTTTCTTGAAACCGAAGCTGACCAGATCAGTACCAAGCTGAAAAGGGCCGTTTTTGCCTCCGATCTCGAGCTTGCGCACAAGACCCAGCTCCGCTATTTCGCCGAACGCGTGGATGAACTTGCCAATGAGGCTGAAGATATTGCTGATGCCCTAGCGATTTATGCCATCAAGCGCAAGATGTAGTGGTGTTGGACGATATCATTCCGCGTTCGGATTAAAGATCACGTTGGCCGGACCAACTTTCCGCATTCAGACTGGCTAGCGAACAAAGGACTATGGATCTCACCGTACTTTTCTTTCTCACCAGTGGGCTGTTTCTCGGTTGGTCTTTGGGGGCTAATGATGCGGCCAATGTATTCGGCACTGCAGTTGGCACCCGAATGGTCAGATTCACGACGGCCGCCATCGTCTGCAGCATTTTCGTCATTCTTGGTGCGGTCATAAGTGGTGCCGGCACTACCCACACGCTGGGAGAACTCGGTTCGATTAATGCGCTTGCTGGCGCATTTATGGTGGCATTGTCCGCCGCCGGTACCGTCTACATGATGACCAAATGGGGACTACCGGTGTCCACAAGCCAAGCGGTTGTCGGCGCTATCATAGGTTGGAATCTGTTTAGTGACTCTGTCACCGATACCAGTGCTTTGATCAAGATCTTTGCCACCTGGGTGGCATGCCCGCTACTGGCCGGCCTCCTCGCTGTGTCCATATTCAAGTTGGTGGAACAGTTCCTGGGTTGGGGAAAATTCCATCTGCTCCGGTTGGATGCATACACACGCTTGGCCTTGATATGCGCCGGCGCTTTCGGGGCGTACAGCTTGGGTGCCAATAACATCGCTAATGTTATGGGCGTCTTTGTGCCAGTTTCATCGTTTACGGATTTCAAAGTCGCCGATTTTTTTACGCTTACATCTATACAACAGCTTTTTTTGCTTGGTGCAATCGCCATTGCCGTCGGCGTATTCACGTATTCGAAGAAAGTGATGTTGACGGTGGGTCAAGATCTGTTGCCACTGTCTCCGGTGGCGGCTTGGGTGGTCGTTATTTCGCATTCAATCGTTCTTTTCCTATTCGCTTCCGAGGGACTTGAATATTTGCTTGCAAGCAATGGATTACCGACGATTCCCCTGGTTCCGGTTTCGAGTTCGCAGGCGGTGATCGGGGCCGTGGTGGGTATTGGGCTTATGCGGGGCGGCCGGGAAATACGTTGGCAAGTGTTGGCCAACATCGGTGGTGGTTGGATCACCACGCCCGTTATTTCAGCCGTTGTTTGTTTTATCGCATTGTTTTTCCTGCAGAACGTTTTCGATCAGCAAGTCTACCGTGAGGTCCGTTATGAATTGTCGGCGCCGGTGTTGAAGAAACTTTCAGAGCACAAGATCCCGATCAAGGCTCTCCAACAACTGCGCGGTAAGAGCTTTAATTCCGGTGTTCAATTCCTTGATGCGTTACACGCAAAACGCGTGCTCACAGATGATGAAGACAGAGCCGCCCTGTACTACGCGCAGACCGGCAAGTTCGCAGTCGAGTCTGAAAAAATAGATCTGCTCGATGAAAGTTGGTTCACAGCGGCACAGATGGAAGCCATCCGCAATCTGTCTGCAAGGACGTTCGGCTACAGGTGGACCTTGGCTGAGGCCCTCGCTAATAAAACCAGCGAGTGGCGACTGAAAGACAACTCCAAAGTCAATAAGCTCTACAACAAGGACATCAACAGAAAACTGGATTATGTATATCGCACCTTCAGCGTTAATGAGTAAACGGCGGCTGAGATTTTTGCTAATGCTGGTGAACGAGTAACTCGAATGCCGTGTCTTGGTATCGACTACGATGCTACCATCGCCGACACTAATTTTGTTAAAGCGACGTGGATTCGAGACAACTTAGGACTCGAGGTATCACCTTGGCAGTGTGATCGGACGACCTGTGTCCCCATAATCGGCGTAGAGAACTATGAAGCCATGTCGTCGGTGGTCTATGAGCGTGACTACACACTCGTCGCCCCGCCTATTGCTGGCGCTCTGGACGCGCTTCGAACCTTGAGCCTGCATAGTAGGGTCTATATTATCACCGCACGTCCGCCATATCGTATTGCGTTTGCCAAGACATGGCTGGAGCAGCACGGAGCTGCTGATACCATTAACAACATCTTTTCTTCTGCAGCTAGCGATAAACAGACGCTTTGTAGGGAGTACGGCGTCAACGTACTTATAGATGATGACGTACGTCATCTTGCCCACTTGTCAGAACAGGGCGCTCGCGCCATATTATTCAAGCCGGGAGTCGATGGAGAATTTGTGATACCGGCCGGTGTAACGCTGTGCCGCTCATGGGACGAGGTCATGGCTGCACTCTGACTTGATGGGATGCCCAAGAGTAGTTAGCAAGAGCCAACTAGGAGAGCACGCGATGGCTAAGAATTTTCCTGCGCAGGCACAGGTTGTCGTTATCGGTGGCGGCATTGTTGGCTGTAGCGTCGCCTACCATTTGACCAAGTTGGGGTGGAAGGACGTTGTTCTGCTCGAACGCAAGGTGCTTGCTTGTGGTACGACTTGGCATGCGGCCGGGCTTGTCGGTCAGTTGCGCGCGTCACATAACCTCACCCGGCTCGCGCAATACACTTGCGATCTCTTTGGAACCTTGGAGCAGGAGACTGGTCAGGCAACGGGCTTCAAGCAGAATGGCTCGCTGTCGCTTGCCACCAATAATGGACGGTTTGAAGAGCTAAAGCGCGGCGCCTCGATGGCGCGTTGTTTTGGCCTTGAAGTAGAGGTCATCACCCCTGCCGATGCACGTAGCATGTGGCCACTGTTGAATACCGATGATCTGGTGGGCGCGGTATTTTTGCCCAAGGACGGCCAACTCAACCCCATGGACGTCGCCCAGGCGATCGCGCGGGGGGCGAAAATGGGCGGGGCATCGATCTATGAGCATACGAAGGTCACCGCCATTCATCGTGAGGGCGGCCGTGTCACCGGTGTGGCGACTGATCAGGGTGACATTGTGGCCGAGTACGTCGTCAATTGTGGTGGCATGTGGGGGCGGGAGATCGGCAAGATGTGTGGGGTCAACGTGCCACTGCACGCGGCCGAGCATTTTTATATCGTCACTGAGCCGATAGAAGCGCTAACCCCGGATCTGGCCGTGTTACGTGACCCCGATGGCTGCACCTATTATAAGGAAGATGCCGGCAAGTTGCTGGTGGGCGCATTTGAGCCGGCCGCCAAACCTTGGGGCATGGACGGCATTCCAGAAGATTTCGAATTCGACCAGTTGCCAGAAGACTGGGACCACTTCGAACCTATCTTAAATAATGCCTTACATCGCATTCCGATGTTGAAGGACGCCGGGATTCAGTTGTTTTTCTGTGGGCCTGAGAGTTTTACGCCTGACGATCGCTATATCTTGGGTGAAGCGCCCGAACTAAAGAATTTTTTCGTGGCGGCCGGCTTTAATTCCATCGGTATTCAATCATCGGGTGGTGTCGGCATGGTGTTGGCCGAATGGATTGTTAAGGGTCGACCCCCCATGGATCTTTGGGATGTGGATATCCGCCGCTGGGCGCCATTTCAAGGAAACAGCCGCTATCTGCGCGATCGCACGATTGAGGGGCTGGGGCTGCTATATGCTATGCACTGGCCATTTCGGCAGGTGGAAACCGCGCGGCCGATCCGTACCACACCGCTGCATGACCGTTTGGCTTCCCGTGGCGCCTGTTTCGGCGAATTGGCTGGGTGGGAACGCGCCAATTGGTTTGCCCCCCCTGGGGTCGAGCCGAAGTACGAATATTCCTATGGGCGTCAGAACTGGTTCGAGTATTCCGGTGCCGAACACAAGGCCATACGCGAAGCCGTGGGCATACTGGACCAGACGTCGTTCGCGAAATTCCTGCTACAAGGGCGCGATGCGGAAAAAATACTGAGTCGCGTATGCGCCAATAACGTGGCCGTGCCACCGGGCAAGATCGTCTACACCCAATGGCTTAACGAGCGCGGTGGCATCGAAGCGGATCTGACAGTGACTCGGCTCACCGAGGACAGTTACCTCGTGGTCACAGCAGCCGCTACGCAGGTTAGAGATTTTGTTTGGCTGCAGCGACACATCCCCGACGGCGCCCACGCGGTATTAACGGATGTTACGTCGGGACATGCCGTGCTGGGAGTGATGGGCCCACGCGCGCGCGATCTACTTACGCGCGTAACCGATGCTGACCTGTCGAACGACGCTTTTCCTTTTGGAACGTCGCAGGAGATAGACCTGGCTTACGCTAAGGTCAGAGCCTCGCGCATCAGCTATGTTGGCGAGCTTGGTTGGGAGCTCTATATACCGACCGAGTTCACGCTTGGCGTTTATGATGCCATCGTCGCCGCGGGCGATGCTTTGGGGCTGAAACATGTGGGTATGCATGCCATGAACTCGCTGCGCATGGAGAAAGGCTATCGACATTGGGGTGATGACATCACCGAGGAGGACACGCCGCTCGAGGCCGGGTTGGGTTTTGCTGTGGCGTTTGATAAGGACGCTGATTTTATCGGCCGCGACGCGCTTCTACGTCAGAAAGAGACGGGTCTTAAGCGTAGGCTTGTACAATTTTCGTTGGAAGATCCGGAGCCGTTGCTATATCACGATGAGCCCATTTGGCGAGACGGCAAGATCGTCGGGCGTATTACCTCCGGTATGTTTGGCTATACCATTGGATGTGCGATCGGCATGGGCCATGTCGAGCACGAAGATGGTGTGAATGCGAACTTTGTTAATGCAGGATCTTATGAGATCGAGGTTGCGTGCGAACGCGTTCCAGCCCGTGCGTCGCTTCGGCCCTTCTATGACCCCAAGAGCGAACGCGTTCGCATGTAGCAGCGCGGATATTAGTTTAATATTTATCCGTGAAGTTGCCGAGAACTTGGGGGACCTATACGTGTCGGAGATGTAGGCACCTGTTCGTGTGGATTCATACTGTTAGCGCCGCCGTAAATTTATCGCACGAAAATACGAGCGGCTGAAGTGAGCCACCACCGGCTCCGATAGAAAAGGCGAAAATCATGGAACCGAGCATCTTCAAGTTCATTTTCAAGTACAGCCGCCGGCAACAGATATTGCTTGTGCTTGTGACCGCCGCGTCTTTCCCGTTCCTGTATCTCTCGCTCGACCTGCCCAGGATCATAATCAATGATGCCATTGGTGGGACCGAGTTCCCGCGACAGTTCTTGGGCTACCAAGTCGAGCAGATCCCCTATCTGATGGTGCTGTGTAGCTTCTTCCTGGGTCTTGTCTTCATCAATGGCGGCTTCAAATATTTCGTCAACGTTTACCGGGGCGTGGTGTCTGAAGGCATGTTGCGGCGGTTGCGGCATCAGCTGTTTAGCCGCGTACTGCGATTTCCGCTACCCCGCTTTCGCAAGCAGTCGGAGGGCGAGATCGTCTCTATGATCACGGCCGAGGCAGAACCACTCGGCGGTTTCATTGGTGATTCGATCGCATTACCCGCCTTCCAGGGTGGAACGCTGCTGACAATACTCGTGTTTATAGCTCTCCAGGAGCCGGTTTTGGGTGCCGCCGCCATCGTACTGTACCCGCTGCAGGCCTACCTCATCCCGAAATTGCAACGCAAGGTCAATGCGCTGGGAAAGGAGCGCGTCGTCCAGGTAAGAAAGGTGTCGCAGCGTATCGGCGAGGTCGTGACCAGCATTCAGGAGGTACATGCCCATGATACTTCGCGGCTAGAACTCGCCGACTTTTCCGCGCGCATGGGTAATATCTATGGGATACGCTTAAAGATCTATCGCTTGAAGTTTTTTATCAAGTTTCTCAATAACTTTCTCGACAAACTGACACCGTTCTTTTTCTTTTCCATCGGTGGCTACCTGGTCATCAAGGGACAGTTAACCTTCGGCGCATTGGTAGCGGTGCTTGCCGCCTACAAGGACATCTCCGATCCATGGAAGGAATTGCTCAAGTACTACCAGACCAAGGAAGACGCCCGCATCAAGTACGAACTGCTGGTCGAGAACTTTGGTCCACCGGGCATGCTTGACGAGAGTATGCAGACTGATGAACCTGAGCCCATGCCGACTCTTTCTGGTGAGCTTGTTGCCACTAACCTAGACCTGCGAGAGGAAGATGAAGGTGATAGTGGGTTTGCAAGTGGGGTGACCTTCAGATTTGATACAGGGCAACGTGTGGCGCTGCTTGGCAAAGGTGACAGTGGAAAGAAACGACTTGCGTCGCTACTCGCCGGTGTCGAAAAACCCCTGGGTGGCAGTGTGCATATCGGTGACATCGCACTCACCGAGTCTCCCGAAACAGTGACCGGTCGTCAGATCGCCTATGTTGGTCAAGAACCGAAGCTGCGTTCCGGCAATTTGCGTGACAACCTATTTTACGCGTTAAAGCATCGCCCACTACTCGCGGCCAAATACGAGGGCGAGGCCGAACAACAGTTCATGGTTCGCATGGCGGAGGCTGCGGCTGCCGGTGACTCTCAGCATGACATCAACGCTGACTGGATCGACTACGCCGCCGCCGGTGTTACGGGACCTAATGAGTTGAACGACAGAGCGATCGACGTATTGAGTATGGTTGATATGGATGAGGACGTCTATCAGCTTGGCCTAAAGGGCACTATTGATCCGGACGAGCAGCCTGAGCTTGCGGCTCAGATTCTGCAGGCCCGCAATGCGCTGCGAGATCGTATCGGCGATCCGGACGTAGCGCCGCTAGTGGAGCTGTTCGATCGAAATCGATACAACAGCAGCATGACCATCGCTGAGAATTTACTATTCGGTACCCCGTGTGATGACCGCTTTCAAATAGAGAATCTGTCCGTCAACGACTACGTGCGAAAAGTGTTGGAGGACACGGGCTTGATGCCTCAGTTCATCGAAATTGGTCGTAAGTTGGCGGCGGTCATGGTTGATTTGTTCGCCGACGTGGAACCGGGCAGTGAGTTGTTCGCGCAATACAGTTTCATACAAGCCGATGATCTACCGACCTTCCAAAACATGCTCACCCGTATCGAGGGCGTGGCGTCGGCGCAGTTGACACCCGAAGACAGAAACATGTTATTGTCCTTACCGTTTAAGCTGATCCCCAGCCGGCACCGACTTGGCCTTGTTGATGCACGCATGCAAGTACGACTGTTGGCAGCCCGCCACGCGTTCGCCGAAGGCCTCGGAGAACATAAGGGGGCGATTGAGTTCTTCGATCCGGAACGATATAGCCCGGCCATCTCCATCCAAGACAATATCCTGTTTGGTCGGCTGGTCTACGGTAGGCCACGGGCGGCCTCAACCATGGGCACGCTTATTGGTGAGATCGCAGAGAAACTTGGGCTCCGCCGTACCGTGATACAAGTGGGACTCGATCATCAAGTTGGTATCGCCGGAAGTCGCCTGAGCCCGGTACAGCGGCAGAAGCTTGCGATCGCGCGCGCGGTACTGAAGCGCCCAGATCTATTGGTCATCGACGAGGCAACGGCGGCGATGGATGGCGCAACCCAGGCCAAGATAATGGAGGCGCTGTTTCGCGAGTTCAGAGACCGTGGCTTGATCTGGGTGCTACACCGTGCGAGTCTAGGTCGTGAATTCGATCATACCCTGGTACTCGACGGTGGTAAGGTCGTCGAGCAGGGCCGGTTTACCGATCTGGATAAGCCAAATACAGTTCTAAAAGAACTGGTGCTGGCTGGTTGAGCCCAGGTTGGAGGTTATCGTGGATCTGCTCAAGGAAGCTGAGGCTCTTCGTAAAGTACCGATGTTTGCCAAGCTTGAGCCCTCAAAACTCAAGCTGTTGGCGTTCACCAGTGAGTACCAGACCTTTGAAGATGGCGAGGTCCTGTTCTACGCAGGTGATCCCGCTGACTGCGCTTTTGTCATTATTAGTGGTGAAGTCGAAATTTTGGCTAAGACCGATGCCGGGGATGTGGTGGTAGGGGTTCTTCGCAACAATCAGATCTTCGGCGAGCTCGCGTTGCTCAATAACGCCCCGAGATTGACAACCCTAAGGGCGAAGAACCGCTTGCAGGCGTTGCGCATTACCGACGAAGTATTTCTTAAGCTTGTCACCGAGAACCCGGAAGTCGCCCTCGATCTTATGCATCAACTCAGCGACAAGCTAGCCCGGTCCCACCAACAAGTCGAGGCGCTGCAGAGCGAATTGCACCGAAACGGGTCCTGACCATGGACTGTAAGGATCGGCCCTCTCACGGCCGGAAACCTGATCTATACTTTGAGTATGGCCAAATACGACAGCCGCGCCCGGGAATGTGGGACGGTGTTAACCACGCAATCAAACCCCACTCTGCGGCAAGTTCGTGGACAACCCATGGTTGAGAGTCGCTTTGTAGCACTGTGGAACAGATGTTTTGCCGATGCTGAAGGCGAAGGGCCGGCTACAATCTATGTGGACTTGGTTCGACGTTATTCCGAGCCGCATCGCCGCTATCATACTTGTGACCATATCGCTCATTGCCTAAAGCAATTCGACCTTGCGGCGGAGCTCATGGACAATTGCGATGCAGTCGAGATGGGGCTTTGGTTTCACGACGCCATCTACGAACCCGGCGCTGCCGACAATGAACTAGAGAGCGCCCAGCTCTTCGAAGAAATCACCAATGATCAACAGTCATTGCTTAAACAAAGTGTCTATGATTTGATCATGGTCACCAAACATCCCGAACACCCAAAGTGTTTGGATGAGAAATTTATGGTCGATATCGATCTTTCGAGTTTCGCTTTGCCCTGGGGAGTGTTCATCCAGGATAGCCAAGCGGTACGGGAAGAATTTTCCCACGTGCCTGACGAAAGGTTTTTTGCCGGCCATCTCAAGTTTCTAAACTCGCTGGTAAGGCGGCCGACTTTTTTCTTTACGGATTTTTTCCAAACACGCTACGAGGCGATTGCAAGAAAGAACATTGCCCGCTACATGAAGGATTTACACGCCAACGGGTATAGCTAGGGCGCTGATTTTAGTTGTAGCGGTGATACGGTGTAGATAACCGTCGCGGTCTTCCTACCACGGACTTGTACCTCCCCAATCCGCTCGAACGCGAAACGTTCCCACCCTGCGAGTTCCGCCGTAGCCTCCGATACAATGATGCGGGTGCCGTATTCTTTATTGAGTTGCTCCAGTCGCGCCGCCAGGTTTACGTTGTCTCCATGCACGGTATAGCCAAGCCGGTCAACCGTACCAACCAACCCGCCGACACACATACCCGTGTTGATGCCAACCCGGCAGTTTAATGTGATGTTCTCACCAAACGTGCGTGCCTTAAGCACATCTTGAATTTCCAAAGCGGCCTGTACCGCATTCGCTGCGTGATCGGGATTCTTTTCCGGAAGATTGAAGGTGGCCAGAATCGCATCGCCCTGAAACTGGTTGATAACACCGCCGAAGCGCTCAATCGGTTCTACCACTACGGAGAAATATTCGTTGAGGGTCGCGATAAGCTGCTCCGGCGACAGCGCTTCACTGATGGTTGTGAAGCCTTCTATATCCGTAAAAAGAATTGTAGCCTGCCCAACTTCACCTTGCCCCGCTTTAACCCGTTCCTCGGAAGATTTTACCTGTCTGACTACTTCCGACGGTACAAATCGAGACAGGTCCTGGGCTGTGCTGCTGTCTACAACCGACTGTATCAACAATCGACGTGCGCGTGTGAGAGCGATTGCGATTATCGCGGTGACCATAAGGATCGAAATTACCTTGTCGAACTCGGCGCCGAGCAGCACACTATTTGAGGTCAAATATTCCACATAGTCGCGTGTGATCATCGTGTTTTGCGGATCGACACTAATCACGTATCCCACCAGTGCTAGCCACCCGAGCGCAGCTACAATGCCGGCGATGATGACAAAACGAGCTTGAAAACGCAGTGCACGCAATGCGATAAAGATAAACACGTACAACAGCGTAGGTGCCTTGAGATAGAACGATGCGGGTTGTTTATATTGGAGATGAAAGCTCCAGATGAGACCGAGCAGCAGAACCATGTCGACTACTACAGAAAGATAGAGCATCCAGTGAGGCAAGCGGCCATAGTGCGCAAGTATCAATCTCAGCACTGTGAATACAAAGTAGGCAGCCAACACCCACGGCACCGGGGCAAATTCAGCCTCCTCGGTAAACGTCTTCGGGGCCAAGGTATAGAGAACAGCGAAAGTAATGACCACCCCGAGCTGGATCCACCCAATGAGTACCTCGCTGGACTCTTGCTGGCGCCGGATCGCATCGCGTACACGCGGTGGTAACTGGGTAGTATCCAACCTAGCCGGTAACCAATTTCGGCAACGCTCTATGATCGCACCCATGGAATTTGAACCAGCCCCAACCAACCTCGATATCCGAACTCAGCTGGGGCGGGAGGCCGAAGCAGACGATACGCACGGGTCCAACTCGGCGCTCACGTTAGCTCTCACTTTTTCCGCCATCGGCATAGGCAGTCTGTACGGCGGCAACCGCTGTTCCTAATTCGAATCGCCAGCCACAGTCTCGCAACGCGAGTTCCATAACCGACGCAAAGGCTACCATATCAAGGTGATCACAATACCCCATATGCGCGACCCGGAAGATTTTCCCCTTCAAATGCTCCTGCCCGCCGGCCACCGTCGCTCCGTATTCGTTGCGCATGCGATCGATCAATCAATTTATGGCCGTCGATTGCCGGCGGAACCTTGATCGCGGTTACCGAATTCGCTGGGTATTTTGCCAACAGATCTAACCCAATTGCCTCGGCCCCTGCCCGCGTTGAACGCGCCAATTTCGCATACTTCTGCCAATAGTGTTCCATATCTCGGTCAAGCATGAGGCCCAATGATTCGCGCAACCCCGCAATCAGTGAAATCGCTGACGTGAACGGCGTATCACCGTTTTCAAGCGCTTCTCGCGCTTTGAGACAGTCAAAGTAATACCTGGGAAGGTTACCCGCTTGTGCCCTTTGCCAACCCCTTTTATTGACCGCGATAAAGGAAAGGCCGGGAGGGATCATGGCGCCTTTCTGTGAGCCAGCAACACAGACATCGATGTCCCAGTCATCCTTATAAAAAGGCATAACGCCTACTGTACTCATGCCGTCGACGATCACGATTGCATCGCTTTCACGGTGCACCGTTTCGGCAATCGCTCTGACATCGAATTCTGCCCCGGTGGAGGTTTCGCAGTGAGTAAGCAAAACCGCTGCCGCATGTTGGTGTTTTAGCAATAGCTCTTTAACCTGATCCGGCGAGGCGGAATCGTCCCACGGTACCTCGAGCGCAACGACATGTAACCCATAGGTCCGTGCTATGTCGCCCCAAAGCTGACCAAACTTCCCGCCTTCGACAATGACGACCTTGTCAGACGCAGAAGGGTGACAACGGCGGCCTCCATAGCACCGGTACCGGACGCGGTGAGAGTAAGCACTTCGTGCTTGGTCTTGAAAAATGCCTTGAGCTTCCGTGATACGTCCCGGAACATGTTCCTGAATTTGTCGCTCCGTAAATGTGGCATATCGTTCGCCATGGCGGTGACGACTCGTTGCAGGATCTCAGTGGTCCTGGCGTAAATGGTCGTGGTTTCATATGAGCCGCCGTTGCTGGGCAGAGACACTCACTCAGTCATGCTAAAAGAATAAACTTGATTGCCCCGCCTAGGATGATTTAAGCCGCGCCAACGAAGAATCCTGATTTATACCGGTAGCATGGGCAGATCCTGGCCCAAGCAGTCATCCGGGGGGCCTCAGGCGTAACGAGGAACAATCCTGGTCTTTCGGAGACATTTTTGCAACCGTCGGGTATAGTTGGCCGCTGTCCCCACAGGAGGGTACCGGGGTATGCGGAAGAACACTAAGAATGCCCGGGTTTTAATCTACAGCCATGACACGTTCGGGTTGGGGCACTTGCGACGATGTCATACTATCGCTCAATCGCTGGTCGCACGCCGTAAGGGCCTTTCGGTACTGATTCTATCTGGATCGCCGATCATCGGTAGCTTCGATTTCAGGAGCCGGGTGGATTTTGTTCGCATCCCCGGAGTGATCAAGCTGCGCAACGGCGAGTACTCCTCCTTGAGTCTCCACATCGACATGAGTGAGCTACTAGAAATGCGGGCATCCATCATCCAGCACACCGCCAAGGTGTTTAACCCGGATGTGTTCCTGGTGGACAAGGAGCCCCTGGGTCTGCGCGGTGAGATCCACCAGACGCTTCGCATGTTGAAGCGGGCGGGCACGCAGTGCGTCCTCGGTCTGCGGGATATCATGGACGACCCGATGTTGCTCGCACGCGAATGGCGACGGAAAAATCCAGTGCCGGCATTACGCGACCTGTACGACGACATATGGGTCTATGGGTTACGGCAGATCTGTGACCCGCTCGCAGGCATTGACCTGCCTGAGGTCGTGCGCAGAAAAATGACTTATACGGGTTACCTTAGGCGCAATCTGCCGGGACACGGCGGCGTTGCCGAGTGCACCCGGCACTTCGATGAACCCTATCTACTGGTGACGACCGGCGGTGGCGGTGATGGCGAGTTGCTCATTGATTGGGTGCTGCGAGCCTATGAGGCAGACTGCGACATACCGTATCCTGCCCTGCTTGTCTTCGGTCCGTTTATGGCGCCGCGCCGCCGTGAGTACTTTTACAAACGGGTCTCGCGGCTAGCGCAAGTTAAAGCCATTACCTTCGATACCGAGGTGGAATCACTTATGGCCGGCGCGGTGGGTGTGGTTGCGATGGGTGGTTATAACACCTTCTGCGAGATACTTACGCTCGATAAGCGCGCCATTATCGTGCCACGGAAGAAACCTAGAATGGAGCAGTATATTCGCGCAACCCGGGCCCAGGAGCTAGGTCTGGTCACAATGTTGACGGATGAAGAAGACCGAGATCCGGAGCGCATGGCCAGTGCGCTGCGTGGGCTGGTGGCACAGAACCAGCCTTCGGACATCGTCATACCGGGGTTGCTCGATGGTCTGGACAATATCTATCGAATGGTCGACGCATGGCTGCCCCAGACTTTCGTAGCGCCTATCCGGGTTGCAACTTAAAGAGTGAAACCGACGTCCGTGCCCACGCCGTCGGCTTTGTTCTAAAAGGCTATCCGCGGCTATCGGAAGCCTTCATCGCCCAGGAGATCCGCGCGCTTGAAGAGCGTGGTTTGGATATCCGGCTCTTTTCCTTGCGCCATCCTACTGGACGCCACACCCACCCGGTTCATCGCGAGATTAAGGCGCCGGTGGTTTATTTGCCCGAATACCTATACCGAGAGCCGATTCGGTTATGGCGTGCGTGGCGCGCAGCGCGGCGGCGGCCCGGATATGGCGCGGCGCGACGAGCATGGGTCCACGACCTGCTTCGCGATCCAACGCCTAGTCGCGTGCGCCGGTTCGGTCAGGCCTTGGTTCTGGCCCGGGAACTGCCGTCGGAAGTGGGCCACCTGCATGCACACTTTCTGCATACACCCGCCTCGGTTACTCGTTACGCTGCCCTGTTGACTGGCCTGTCCTGGAGTTGTTCGGCGCATGCCAAGGATATCTGGACCATTCCCGACTGGGAGAAGCGCGAAAAGCTTACCGACTGTCAGTGGGCCGTCACCTGCACCGCCTGCAATTTTGACCACCTGAGGCAACTGGTAACCGCTGTGAAACGCGTGGAACTACTCTATCATGGTCTCGATTTCGCACGCTTTCCCGCGCCGACGAGCAAGCGGTCGAGTTGGGATGGGAGTGCGGTGCGACAGCCGGTGGTCATCCTTTCTGTGGGTCGCGCGGTGGAGAAGAAAGGGTACGATGACTTGCTCGATGCGCTAGCCGCGTTGCCGCCTGCGCTCAACTGGCGATTCGTGCACGTCGGCGATGGCCCATTGATGGCTCGTCTAAAGGCACGTGCGCGGACGCACGGCATAGCGCCAAGGCTATCGTGGTTGGGCGCCCAGCCGCACGACGAAGTGCTACGGCAATATGCAAGGGCCGATGTGTTCGTGCTTGCCTGCCGCGTCGCCCGGGACGGGGATCGTGACGGATTGCCCAACGTGTTAATGGAAGCGCAAAGTCAGGGCTTGGCTTGTCTCTCCACCAGTGTCTCCGGTATACCGGAGCTGATAGAAGACGGCGTCACCGGATTATTGACGGCGCCAAGAGATACGGTAGCGTTTAGTGTCGCGCTCGCACGCTTGATTGCTGATCCCGAAATGCGCGAACGCCTTGGCGAGGCAGGCAAACGGCGTGTGAAGGAGCGTTTTTCGTTCGACACCGGAATCGACCGTTTAGCGACAAGTTTTCGATTGGCCTTGCACGAGACGCATCCGTGAGGGTTGCTTTTTATGCACCCATGAAGGCGCCCACCGACCCCGCACCCTCTGGCGATCGTAAGATTGCGCGTTTGTTCTTCCGTGTGCTCAATGATGCGGGTCATGAGGTGCAGCTGGTTTCACGTTTCCGCAGCTGGGAGGGGGCGGGCGATGGCGCCCGCCAGCAGCGCTTGCGAGATATCGGCGGCCGGCTCGCAGAGCGCCTGCTGCGCCGTTATCGCGCACAGCCAGCCGAGCATTGGCCAGAAGCGTGGTTTACCTACCACCTCTACCATAAGGCGCCCGACTGGTTGGGGCCCCACGTGAGTCGTAGTCTCGGCATACCCTATGTCGTCGCAGAAGCCTCCTACGCCCCCAAGCAGGCCGGCGGGTCATGGGTGATCGGCCACCAAGCGGCCGCCGCCGCAATCTCCCAGTCGGCCGCGATTATCGCGCTCAATTCCAGCGACATTGCCGGTGTTTTGCCGCTGCTGGATAGCCCGCGTCGGTTAGTGCCCTTGAAGCCTTTCTTAGATACCAGCGAGTATCCGCCACCAGACCGCCTTGGAAGGGAGCGCGTCGTACTCCAACGGCGGTTTGGTCTGGACACGAAGCGCCCCTTGCTGCTAACGGTAGCGATGATGCGTTACGGAAGCAAATTGTCTTGCTACCAGGTACTCGGCCGCACCCTCAAGCTCATGACTGATCACCGCGTCGCCCTGCTGATAGTTGGTGACGGGCCCGCCCGCGCGCAGGTGGAAGCGGCGTTCACGGGAATAAGCCATCATCAGATCGTATTCGTGGGCCTACAGTCGCAGGCCATGTTGAAGAATTTCTACGCCGCCGCGGATCTGTTCGTGTGGCCGGCGGTCGACGAAGCCATCGGCATGGCCTTACTGGAAGCGCAGGCGGCGGGTCTGGCTGTCGTTGCCGGGGGTAGCCGAGGCGTACCCGACGTTGTCCGCGATCAGGTCAGCGGCTTACTGGTGTCGCCGGGCGATGCAGAGGCGTTTGCCTACGCCGTGGTGTCACTGCTTGAAAATCCCTTGCGGCTGCGCGAGATGAGGGCAGCCGCGAGAGCGCTTGCCATGCGTGAGCACGACATCGGTACAGCGGTGGCGAAACTCAACGGGATTTTCGAGCACGTGCGGGAAGGAGCGCTGCCGTGATCCCGATAGTGTTGATCCGCCATGGACCGACAGCATGGAACGCCGAGCGGCGGATCCAGGGTCACACCGACGTGTCCCTTGGCGAGATCGGTCGCGCCGAGGTAGCGCGTTGGTCCGTACCGGAGGAGTTTCAAAGTTATGATTGGGTGGCGAGCCCGCTCGCACGCGCCATGGAGACGGCCCGCCTCCTGGGCGGGGGCAACGCTCGGCCGGAACCACGCCTGATGGAAATGAACTGGGGCCAATGGGAGGGCTACACCGAGACCGAACGGCACACAGCAAATGGGCTAGGCATGGCCGATAGTGAGGCGCGCGGTCTCGATTTTCACCCGCCCGGCGGCGAGAGTGTGAGAACAGTACGGGCGCGTTTTGAGGACTGGATCGGCGAGGTGACCGCGAGCGGACGACCCACGGTGGCGATTACCCATAAGGGGGTCATCCGGATCGCTCTGTCGATTGCCACGGGATGGGACATGATCAGCAAATCGCCCCACCGCCTGAATTGGGCGAGCGCCCAGTTTTTCCGAATCGACGGCAACGGAAGCTTAGGGATTGAACGGCTTAACATCGGGCTGGTAAGACCATGAACCCAAGAATCATGTGTTACGTCCAGCACCTCGTGGGGACGGGGCATCAGTGGCGTGTCGCTGCCATCAGTCAAGCGATGTGCCAACGCAGGATGGAGGTCACCTATGTCTCCGGGGGATTTCCGGTGCCGCACCTCGATATTGGCCCCGCAAGATTTGTACAGTTACCGCCGGCTCGATCGGCCGATATGCGCTATAAAACGTTGGTCGACGAGCATGGGCGGCCGGTCGACGACAATTGGATGGCGGTGCGCCGGTCCGCTTTACTGGAAACATTTCGCCGCTGCCAGCCTGACGTCCTGCTCATCGAAACGTTTCCGTTCGGCAGGCGTTTGCTGCGCTTCGAGCTACTCCCCTTACTTGACGCTGCCCTTGGATCGTGCCGCCGCCCGTATATCGTTTGCTCGGTTCGTGACATCCTGGAGAACCGATCCAAGCCAGGCAGGAACGAAGAAATTGTCAAACTGGTGAACCGCTACTTCGATCTAGTGCTGGTCCACAGCGATGCGGATATCGTGCCGTTTCACGCGACATTTCCGCTGGCCGATTGCATTAGCCCAAAGCTTTGCTACACCGGTTATGTCATGCGATCGAGGGACAATAGTGAACTGACGGCGGCTGGCACCGGGGAAGTGATCGTGTCAGCCGGGGGCGGCATCGTCGGTGAACATTTGCTACGCGTCGCGATGAAGGCGCGCTCTCTATCCACTTTGGCGCGAGTACCTTGGCGGATCCTAGCTGGGCACAATCTTCCGGCAACGAAGTTTGCGTCCTTAAGAGCACAGGCGCCTGACGGTATAATCATCGAACGCAACCGAGCCGATTTCACTGCGCTTGTCAGATGCTGTGCGCTCTCTATCTCGCAGGGGGGATACAATACGATTCTGGAAGTACTCGATTCGGGTGTCTGCGCCGTGGTGGTTCCCTACGCCGACGAGCACGAAAACGAACAGACACTGCGCGCGCGCCTGTTGGCTGATCGCGGTTTAATCGAGTTAGTGGACAGCCACACGCTTACGCCGTCCCGGCTCGCGCGGGCGGTAGACATGGCCGTCAATCGCCCACGCTCAACGCGGTCGGCGATCGACATGAACGGCGCATCGACAACAGCACGCTTGATCGCCGAAAATGTCATGCAGAGACGCAATGCGGTTTCGGTTTGAGGATTATTCGGCATGTCACCGACCGTGAACTGGGCGCCACTGGACCGTGAATTAAACCACTGGGCCGAGTTCGGCGCCATCGCGACCTTCTGGTGGCGCGATGATGATGCGGTTCGTTATACACCTGCACTTAACCGCCTATTAACTATCAGCGCAGAATTCAAGTTACCAATGGCGTTGGCGGTTATTCCATCCCGCGCCTGCGCCGAGCTCGCAGCTTGTCTTGGCACATACCACCAAGTGAGCGTATTGCAACATGGCTATGCCCATCGCAACCACGCACCGGCAGGCGTCAAAGCGACCGAGTTCGACATGCATCGTCCCCGCCACCGCATTATCGACGAACTTGTCTGTGGCCGTGAGCGAATAGGCCGTTTGTTCCCGCAACAGGGGTTGCCGATCTTGGTTCCGCCCTGGAACCGCATCGACCACACTTGGCTTGCTGAGTTACCTCGGGTGGGTTTAACTGGCCTGTCGACCTTTCGCGCCCGAGAGCGGGCAGAGGCGGTGCCGGGGCTGTGCCAAGTGAACTGTCACGTGGATTTAATTGACTGGCGCCGTGCGCGAGGTTTCGTAGGATGGGCAAAGGCGTTGGCGGAGATAGTGGCGCACCTACAAGGCCGGCGCAGTGCGCGACTAGATGCGACTGAACCAACCGGCCTTCTTACCCATCACCTCCAGCATGATGTTGATTGCTGGCGGTTCCTCGAGGCATTTCTTGGCCGTATGCGCGAGCATCCTGCCGTACGTTGGGTCGATGCGCGCGAGGCGATGTGGGCGGCATGACCTATAGCTACCCGCTCAAACGTCTTGCTGGCGACTATGTCCGGGCCGGGGCCGGGTTGCTGCTTACCGCTATGCCGTTGCTGCTGTCGCCGTTGCCGCCGTTGCCGTTCACAATCCTGCTATTGCTGACGGCGCTGTTCATCGGTTACGGCGTGCACACTGCCTTTTGTCATCGTCGGCGTATAAACGTTAACGAAGATCAGATTTTCACTCAGCCTGACGGGGCTTGTTTGAACTGGCGAGATCTCAGGGAAGTGAAGCTGGAGTATTACTCCACGCGCAAGGAATCAACCGCCGGTTGGATGCAGATGACACTTAGGGGTGGAAACAAGCGACTGCGAATCGACTCCCGACTCGACGGGTTCCAGGATATTGTACGCTATGCCGCGACCAGCGCCCATGCCAACAACTTGTTCCTAAGCCAGACAACGGCGGCTAACCTCGCGGCCCTCGGTATCGACGTAGATGGCACGACCAAGGCGCCGACGGAGCATTCTGATGGCTAATCCTCTGCTCGCAGTGCGTGATCTCAAGGTCGAGTTCGCATTACACGAACAGGGGATCGTGCGCGCGGTGGATGGTGTTTCTTTTACTATTCGTCAAGGGTCCACCACGGCATTGGTCGGCGAGTCGGGTTCGGGGAAGTCGGTCATAGCCCAAGCAATCATGGGCATACTGCCAAAGGCAGCGCGTATCACCGGGGGTGAGATTCTCTTCTACGACCCCGAGCCGCAAGCCACTGGCGACCACACTCCGTTGGACATCGCAAGATTAGATCCTGATGGACGGCGCATGCGGGCCATCCGCGGTGGGCGCATCTCCATCATCTTTCAGGAACCGATGACCTCACTTTCACCATTGCACACGGTCGGCGATCAGGTGACGGAGGCGATTCGGTTGCATCGCGACGTAAGCAAGGTGGAGGCGCGGGAGCTCGCGCAGGAAATGCTCGACATGGTCCGATTCCCAGATCCACGTCGGGCGTTAGACACCTATCCGTTCGAGTTGTCAGGAGGTTTGCGGCAACGGGCAATGATTTCAATGGCGCTCGTATGTCGCCCGGCGTTGCTGATTGCCGATGAGCCTACCACCGCATTGGATGTCACGATACAGGCGCAGATATTGAAGCTCGTCAAGGATCTGCAAGGCCAACTCGGCATGACAGTATTGCTTATCACCCACGATCTTGGTGTGGTCGCGAACATGGCCGAAGACGTTATCGTCATCTACCACGGCAACGTCATGGAACGCGGGAGTTTGAACGACATTTTCTCCGACCCGCAACACCCTTATTTGAAAGCGCTCATGCTTGCGGTGCCTCGGATGGGGATGGCCGACGGTGAGCGCCTGACCCCGATTCGGGATTCCACTCACGCCGGTGGTTACCTCGCCGAGCGTGCCCCATGGCCGGCGGGTGCCGACGACAATGGGCCGCTGTTGCGGGTGCAACACCTAAGCAAGTGTTTCGGGATCCGTAAGGGCTCATTTCTTGGAGTTAAAGATGCGCCTGTTGTGCAGGCGCTCGACGACGTCAGTTTTGATATCGAACACGGCGAGTGTCTTGGCCTGGTTGGTGAAAGCGGTTGTGGTAAGACCACCCTAAGTAAAATCATCATGCGTGCGATAGATCCGGACGCGGGCGAGGTTCATTACAATGACCGCGGAGTTCAGCGATCGCTACTGGCGCTTAGCGATAAGGATTTGATCGCGTTTCGTCGCAAAATTCAGTTCATATTCCAAGATCCGTTCGGTTCATTGAACCCGCGCATGACGATTTATAACATCATCAACGAGCCGCTAGTCATTCACGGGATCGGTGACCGCGATCAGCGCATGGAGATCGTTAAGGAACTGATGCAACACGTTGGTCTGGATCCGCGTTTTTTGTCTAGATATCCCCACAGTTTTTCGGGCGGACAGCGTCAACGCATTGGCATCGCTCGTGCTCTGGCGCTCAATCCTGATCTGCTGATCTGCGATGAACCCGTATCGGCGCTCGATGTCTCCGTACAAGCGCAGATTCTCAACCTGCTGAAGGATCTGCAGGCGGAGCTCGGGCTAACCTATCTGTTCATTTCACACAACCTGGCGGTCGTGGATTATATGGCGGACCGTATCGCAGTAATGTGTGCCGGCCACCTGGTGGAAATCGCACCTCGTGAGACGCTGTTCGACAACCCGATACACCCCTACACCAAGGCGCTGCTTGCGGCCGTGCTCCGCCCCGACCTCAACCACAGGCTTGATTTCAGTGCCTTGATGGAGGGTAAGGTGTCTGACCCGAGGGCATGGCCCGATCCCTTTGGTGCTAACGGGACCGAACGACCAGACCTTTTGGACTTGGGTGGGGCCCATTTTGTGCGCGCGCACAGATCGTTGTTGGCGCAGGCGCCAGCTTGATATTCGCGAATTAACAGGTTTGACCCCGGCTCTCAACGTTAGACACCAACTTCGGAGATTGCGAGTGCCTCAGTTGACAGCCAGCAGTCAGGCATCGGCGAAAGTAGGTCGGTGAAACACAATGTTTAGCTTTTTTGTTCGTCGGCTGCTTGTGTTGATTCCCACTCTGTTGGTAATCAGCATTTTGATCTTCGGGATTATCCAGCTACCGGAGGGTGATTATCTCACTAGCTATATTGCAGAACTCGAAAGCCAGGGAGAGAAGGTCAGCAAAGACCAAATTGCCTTTCTACGCCAACAGTACAGCCTCGATAAGCCCTTTATCACGCAGTATTTCACATGGCTTACCGGCATGCTGCGGGGTGACTTCGGTTATTCCTTCGAATACCGTATCCCCGTTTCCGAGGTGGTAGGCGATCGGTTGTTCTTATCGTTCCTGCTCTCTTTTTCCACGATTCTGTTTACCTGGGTTGTTGCGTTTCCAATCGGGATCTACTCGGCGACGCATCAATACAGCTGGGGCGATCACGGGCTCACATTCCTGGGTTTTCTGGGTCTTGCGACTCCCAACTTTCTGCTGGCGCTGGTATTGCTTTACGTCGCCAATGTGGTCTTCGGCACATCAGTCGGTGGCCTGATGGCCCCGGTCTACATTGACCAGCCGATGAGTTGGGGCAAGTTTTTGTCCGTGCTTGAACACCTGTGGATACCGGTCGTGGTCATCGGGACCTCAGGTACCGCCGGCATGATCCGGCGCTTGCGCGCAAACCTGCTCGATGAATTGCACAAGCAGTACGTGATAACAGGGCGTGCCAAAGGGCTTCCGCCATTCAGACTGCTGATGAAATATCCGTTGCGCATGGCGCTTAATCCGTTCATCGCCGACATCGGCAGCTTGCTGCCCGAGGTCGTGTCGGGGGCGGCTATCGTGTCTATTGTCCTGTCGCTTCCTACCACGGGACCGATGCTGCTGGCCGCCCTGCAAAGTCAGGATATGTATCTCGCCGGTTCGTTTCTCATGTTCCTCTCCCTGTTAACCGTCGTCGGCATGTTCTTATCCGACCTGGCATTAGCGGCACTCGACCCAAGGATCCGCCTGCACGGGGGGTTACGTCGGTGAGCGATCATACGCATGTGCGCGGCGGTGCTGCGACGGAGCATTTTGTGTCGACGGCACCGTTCGATCCGTACACCATCGACGAGCTGACCGCCGAACAGGAGCGCTATCACATGGCATCGCAGTGGCGCATGATGTGGTGGCGCCTTAAGCGGCATCGGCTCGCGGTGGTATCCGGCGCTATCTTATTAGTGTTTTATCTATCTATTGTGGTGAGCGAGATGCTCGCTCCTTATAACCTACACACGCGCCACACCGATTTCATCTACGCCCCGCCACAGGAGCTCCACTTGTTTCACGAGGGGCGATTCATTGGTCCTTTTGTTTACGGGTTCAATTACCGAATCAATATTGAGAATCTGCAGCGCGAGTACACCGAGGATACAAATTCCGTACACCGTCTGCGATTCTTCTGTCATGGCGATGAGTACAAGTTTTGGGGTCTGATGCAAGCAAGCTTCCATCTAGTCTGCTCGGCGCCGACGGGAACGCTGTTTCTCCTGGGCACTGACCGATTGGGTCGGGATGTACTCTCGAGGATCATCTATGGCGCGCGCATATCGCTGACGGTGGGCCTGGTCGGGGTTACCATCAGCTTCCTGCTTGGCCTCACCCTTGGTGGCTTGGCGGGTTATTACGGGGGGTGGGTGGATAACGTTGTACAGCGAGTGATCGAGATCATCCGTTCCTTCCCGGCGCTGCCGTTGTGGATGGCGTTGTCGGCGGCGCTGCCCGTGACTTGGAGCCCGGTTGCGGTATTTCTCGGAATCACTGTGATCCTTGGTTTGATTGACTGGACCGGGCTTGCGCGGGCGGTACGGTCTAAGCTCCTGGCCCTGCGCGAAGAGGACTTCTGCACCGCCGCGGTGCTATTAGGTGCCCGTCCATCCCGCGTGATCGGTCGTCATTTATTGCCGAATTTTATGAGTCACCTCATTGCCTCCGCAACCCTATCTATCCCGGCGATGATTCTGGGGGAAACGGCGCTCAGTTTCCTCGGACTGGGGCTGCGCCCGCCGATTACCAGCTGGGGGGTGTTGCTGACAGAGGCCCAAAACATCAACGCGGTCGCGCTTTATCCGTGGCTCATGTTGCCCGTCATCCCTGTGATTGTGCTGGTTCTCGCCTTTAATTTTTTGGGCGACGGCCTAAGGGACGCGGCGGATCCGTATAAGGCGGGATGAAAGGCTCGCCGCCGTCAACGCGTGGCCCCGGGCTTCCGCCTTACTCCGCCTGCGGTCGGGCGGGACATCCATGTCCTCGCCCCCTGCGGGGACTAGTTTGAAGCACACACGGGGGCTTCAGCCGCCGCCTCCAGCGACACCGGCGAGCATATGAGGTGTGGCTTCAACCTGCGCGGTACATAAAGTACCGTCCAGGTGCCACGTCATCGGGTAAGGACATACGAGTTGAACGCTCAAACGTTACATCCTGGTCGGCGACGACGAGGCCGTCGGACTGCATCAGGTTTGGCAACTGTGAAGCGATAAAGGCAGCAAGCCGGGTGTTGGGCCCCTTCTGGCCCGAACCCATGTCAGAGTGGACGAGGATGACGCGATGACCGAAGCGTCTGACCGCCGCAGGGAGAGTGTCGCGGATGTCGCCCAGAATAAGGTGCTTGCGATCGAGTACGCCCTTGGGTAAAGGTCTCAGTCGCTGGTCGAAGACGAAAAACTCACGCCTAGGAAACAGACGCCGCAAGTGATCATAGGTACGGGCGTTGCCTAGGCCTAGCTCTAATACTGGACCGTCAAGGCTATCGACGAGCTCGGCGGCGAGGTTCAGGCAACTGTGTTGTGCTTCCATGCGATCTATAAAACTGTCAACACGACTGGTTTCTGGCACTACCGCTGTGTCTGCTGGTGTTTCGATCTGCATGGCGTGCGGCAATTGCCACAAGAAGTAACGACCTGATTCCACACCCGGCGGCAAAGGAAGGCGTTCAGCCTCGGCGAAGGAGATGTCCTGGTCGGAGACGACAAGGGCGCCGGGTGCCAGCAGGGGTGGCAAAGCGCGGGCGAGTGAACGAGCGGTAGTGGCGGTCGCTTCTTCATCGGCCGAACCGAAATCAGCATGCGCCAGCACCGCTACAGGGCCAAGGCGCACGAGGGCGAGACCCAGTGCCTCCCGAAAATCTCCCTGGAAAAGATGGTCCCAACCTGGAATGCAATCTGGATGCGCGGCGACCTCCCGCTCGAACACAAAAATCTCGCGGCCCAGACCCTCCATTGTCAAAAGCTGGCGTAGGTGATCGTAGGTACGCCCGTTACCCAGACCCAATTCGAGGATCGGACCAGACATAGCGTGGGTCAACGCCACTGCATGGTTAAGGCAGGCGCGTTGCGCCTTGACGCGGCGAATTTTACTGTCAAGCAGACTCATCGCAGTTCTCTGTCAGGCAAATCGAACGAGTCCCCGTCGCAGATCTTGCATTTTGCAATACGATCGGTTTCCATCCAACATCTTTAGACGGCTTCTTTGAAGCTAGGGCGATTGTATTGAGGGCATCCTAACTACTGAAACCTTGATACGGACCGATATCCGGTAAAGTGTCATGTTGCCAATTTCCATTTATCGCTTGGTTTATCGCCTGTCACCAGCGTTTGTACGCGCTCGTCTCAAGGACCTGACTCCATTCGGTGTGAATCGTTTTCCTTTAATACTGCCCGATGGCCAAACCCTTATGTTTGATCATTTGGAATGTTCCAAGATTCTAAGACGATTTGCGTGGAAGCGTATTTATGGGTACGAACCCCATACGATACGCTTGTTTCAAGCGTTGGCTAAACGGGCATTCGGCGTACTGGATATTGGCGCCTATTTCGGTCTATATGCCCTCATTGCAGCGAAGGCCAATCCTAAGGCCATCGTTCATGCTTTTGAGCCTGTGTCGCAAAATCTTGAACTGCTGCGGCACTTTCTTGAGCTCAACCACTGCACCCACGTGTTCGTTCATCCCTTTGCCATCGCCCGCGAATCAGGCAATACAACCCTTTATATTCCCGGTCAGCGCAAAAGTGCCTTACCTCCGACGGGATCGCTTAAAAACTGTTTTCTGCCCGGCGAAAAATTTGCCGGCCTTAGTGCGCAAACAGTGCAGGTGCGAACCAGACCACTGGATTCAATGATCCAGGATGAGTTTCTCAGACACATCGACCTTGTGAAGATCGATACCGAAGAGACCGAGTATGACGTCATTTTAAGCGGAGCAAAAATGTTTCGGCGTTATCGACCGGATATCGTTATGGAAGTCATTTTCCGCAACCCGCACGTGGCTGATGCGCTCGCCTTGTTGCGTGAGTTTGGCTATCGATTCTTTCATATCAATCCGTCTGGGCTATCTTGTTTTGACGAGTGTCATCCTAGCAGAGGTAAGCAAGCCGCTGCGACTGAAGATCTTATTTATTGCGAGATTTTCTGTACGTGTCACGCTGATTCAGACCTGCCTGCGTATTAGCAAGCTTTGCTTGATTGTCGTGCGGAGGAAAGCGCGTACGGGAAAGTAGATCTGCGCTTTCCGGGCGAAAAATCGGGTCCGGTTCGCATGTGACAAGGGGAATTGCAGTCTGTGGACCACGGTGTGCCCCCTGCGTACAATACTAGAATAGAATCCTCGGTCTGATGTAATCCTCCCCACTTTGCTCGGGGGGCCTCGAAAAACATCTATACGCTTATCGACGGATTGAACCGCGGTGATTCCTATGACGAGTAACAAGCTGTACCTGTGGCTTTGGCTGTTAGCTGTCGTCCCTGCGGCGGCTTCGCAGTCGGCAACATGGATCGAACCGCCAATGCTCGCAGACCGAGTAGCGAGGGGAGAGCTGCCACCGCTGGTAGAGCGGCTGCCGACGCATCCAAGCGTGGTATCGTTCAATGCGCCGGGTGGGTTGCCGGGGGAGTACGGCGGCGATCTTCGTCTGCTGATGGGCAGGGCCAAGGATGTGCGCCTGATGGTGGTTTACGGTTATGCGCGGTTGGTGGGATACGACCGGAACTACCGACTGACCCCGGATATCCTCGAGGACGTGGATGTCAAGGAGGGTCGATCATTTACGCTGCGACTGCGCAAGGGTCATCGCTGGTCGGATGGCCACCCGTTTACCTCGGAGGATTTCCGCTACTACTGGGAAGACATCGTCAACAACGAGGAGCTGGCGCCGTTTGGGCCGCCGAGCGTACTGTTGGTGGGCGGGGTGCGCCCTAAATTCGAGCTCATCGACGAGATCACAGTCCGTTATACGTGGTCGAAGCCCAACCCCTTTTTCCTGCCGGCGCTGGCAGGCGCTCGACCGGAGACAATCTACGCGCCAGCCCATTACCTAAAGGACTTCCATGCGCGTTACACGGACGTCAAGAAGCTCGAAGCCATGGCTAAGGCTGCGAGTCAACGGAACTGGGTGTCGGTGCATATATCGCGCTTCAGACCGTACAAGAACCTCAACCCGGATCTCCCCAGCCTTCAGCCCTGGGTGAACACCACGCCTATACCCTCGCAGCGGTTCGTGTTTTTGCGCAATCCCTACTACCACCGAGTCGATGAGAATGGCAAACAGCTGCCTTACATCGACCGCGTGATTATGAACATCGCCGACGGCAAGCTGATACCGGCCAAAACAGGCGCGGGAGAAAGCGACCTGCAGGCCCGTCACCTCAACTTTAGTGACTACACATTTCTCAAGAACAGCGAAAAACGCACGCAGAACAGGGTCCACTTCTGGGACACGACCAAGGGCGCGCACATGGCGTTGTTCCCCAACCTGAATGTGGGGGATCCCGTCTGGCGAAACCTGGTTCGTGACGTTCGATTCCGGCGGGCGCTGTCTCTTGCCATTGACCGCAACGAAATCAACCAGGTGCTTTATCTTGGGTACGCCAAGGAAGGGAACGACACCGTGTTTGCATCCAGCCCCCTGTACAAACCGGAATACCAGACTGCCTGGGCCCAGTTTGACCTTAAGAAGGCCAACGCATTGCTCGACGAGCTGGGATTGACCCAGCGAAACGACCAGGGCATCCGCCTGCTTCCGGACGGTCGACCGATGACGATCATCGTCGAGACGTCGGGCGAGGACGCGCAACAAGTCGACATACTAGAACTCATTACCGACACATGGCATAAGGCTGGTATCAAGTTGCTCACTAAGCCGCTGCAGCGCGAGCTGTTCCGCAACCGCATCTATTCCGGCACGACCCTGGTTTCAGTATGGGGCGGACTGGAAAACGGCTTGTCAACTGCCGACATGAGCCCACGCGAGCTTGCCCCCACCGCTCGGGATCAGCTGCAATGGCCGAAGTGGGGCCAATTCTACGAGACTAGCGGCGAAGCAGGAGAGCCAGTGGATCTGCTGGAGGCCAAGGAATTGTTACGTCTAAACGAGGAGTGGGTGGTGGTGGCCGATAGCAAGAGGCGGGAGGAGATCTGGCACCGTATGCTTGAGATACGTGCCAACCAAACTTTTACCATTGGTATTGTGTCTGGAGTTCCGCAACCGGTCGTGATAAATCGAAGGTTACGAAACTGCCCCGCGAAGGGTATCTATAACTGGGACCCAGGCGCACACTTTGGCATCTACCGGCCGGATACATTCTGGTTTGCCAAAAGCTGAGATGGGTGACCCGGCTAGCCCCAGAGTGTTCCGGGATTCTATCCGCTGACCTCGCTCGCCAATGCGATGACCATCGCGGGCGAGGTGAGCGTCCAAGATCAGTTGGGCGCCAGAGAGTGGCCGACGGCTTGCAGCATCCTGTGTTGTGAAAGTCAACTCTGATAGGTTGTCGCATCGACTGCGTCGATAAGACAGGCGACTTTACAATATTATCCCTGATATTGTGACACAATCGCGGCCAATGCCGCCGAGGCAAGGCGCGCCTCAGGCGGGTCGGCGCGTGAAGTCAAGATGACCGGTACGCGTGCGCCGACCACAATCCCAGCCGCGGTGGCACTCATTAAAAAGACCATAGACTTATACAGGGTGTTGCCGGTCTCGATGTTCGGAACCAACAACATATCGGCTTGCCCAGCAACCGGGCTATCGATCCCTTTTATGGCGGCGGCCTCTGGCGACATTGCATTGTCAAAAGCGAGTGGCCCGTCGATGAGTGCGTCGCTAATTTGGTCTCCCGCGAGTCGACTGACTTCCGCCGCCGCGATACTCGATGGCACCGATTCGTTTGCCTGTTCCGTCGCCGAGAGAATTGCAACCTTGGGCTTGGTATTGCCCAGCGCGTGTAGTACATCGACCGCGTTTCGAATGATATCAAGTTTGGTTGCCACGTCAGGACTAACATTCACGGCCGCGTCGGTGATCAGTAATGAACCGGTGCGCTCGGGGATGGTCATGTGGAATACATGACTAATACGTCGACCTATACGCAACCCGGTGTCACGATTAAACACAGCACGCATGAGCACGTCGGTGTGTACTTGTCCTTTCATCACCGCCGCCGCCTCGCCGCTACGCGCCAGCGCCACCGCCGTCTCCGCCGCCACTGTTTCCCCATCGGCAGAGATGATGCGCAAGTTCGACACATCCCAACTCATTTCCTCGGCGATTGCCCCAATCGACTTTTGATTGCCTACCAGGATAGGCTCAATCAATCCAGCCTCAGCTGAGCGTCGTGCGCTTTCCATTGGTAGTGGGCTGGCAGCACCGGCGACGGCGGTCGCCAGGGGACGTGAAGTCTGTGCCTTTTTCAACAGCTCCGGCGGACACACAAACGGTTTCTGGCTTAGCATGCTTGTTGTTGCCAAAGGAATCGAAGAAGATAGCCAGATACAGAGTTCATAGTGGTTGAAGCATATAGAAGCGGCTACAGCTAGGCAAACTTGCCCGAACGCCTTCTATAATCGACACACCACCTTGCACGTTTAGTTTTCATGACCGCAACTGATTTTGATTACATCATTGTTGGTGCCGGCTCCGCTGGTTGTGTGCTCGCCAATCGTCTGAGTGCGAACGGTAAACACCGAGTGTTATTGCTCGAGGCAGGCCCCGTCGACAGGTATCTGTGGATTCACATTCCCATCGGTTATGGTAAGACCATGTTCAATCCCAAATACAACTGGTGTTTCTACACCGAGCCAGATCCAGGTATGAATAATCGCAAAGTCTACTGGCCGCGCGGCAAAGTTCTCGGCGGCTCAAGTGCAATCAATGGCCTGATCTTTATCCGTGGTCAGCCGCAAGACTATGAGCGATGGCGACAGCTCGGAAACCTTGGTTGGGGTTGGCGGGATGTATTGCCGTATTTCATTAAGAGTGAACGCAATCAGCGCGGCGCCGATGAGTTCCACGGCGCCAACGGTGAACTCGGTGTGTCAGATGTTGGCGAACCACATGAACTTGCTGACGCGTTTATTACTGCGGCCGAACAGGCCGGCATTCCACGCAACTACGACTTCAACGGCCAAACTCAAGAAGGCGTCGGTTATTATCAATTGACGATATGGCGTGGGCGGCGTTCGAGTACGGCGGTTGGTTACCTGAGGCCGGCATACAAGCGGTCGAATCTGCGAGTTGAGACAGACGCACTAGTGGCGCGGATTCTTTTCGACGGCAAGCGCGCGACTGGTATCACCTATCGCCAACACGGCCGGGAACACCGGGCACAAGCGCATGGCGAAGTCATACTCTGTGCCGGTGTCATCCAGAGTCCACAGCTTTTGCAACTCTCAGGAATCGGTGAGGCGCAGTTCCTAAAGGGCCATGACATTTCAGTCCTGCACCATCTGCCTGGTGTGGGTCAGAACTTGCAGGACCACCTGCAAATACGCGTCATTCACCGGTGTGCCAGGCCGATTACCACCAATGACGATATGCGTAGCATATTTCGTAAGTTCAAGATGGGGCTGAAATACGCGTTATTCCGCAGCGGTCCGTTGTCTATCGGCATTAATCAGGCAGGCGCGTTCGTGTGCACACGCCCTGATGTCGCTAGCCCTGATATCCAATTTCATTTCGCGGCGCTTTCTGCCGACATGCCGGGGGCGCCATTGCATGATTTTTCAGGATTTACATCGTCCGTGTCTCAACTGCGACCGGAGAGTCGTGGCACGGTGATGATTAAATCGCGCGATCCGTTTGATGCGCCGGCCATGCAGCCAAATTATTTGTCGGCGGAGATCGATCGCGAAACCGTGGTGGCGGGGCTCAAGGTCGCGCGGAACATCGCTGCCTCACCAGCACTGCAGTCTTATGTTGTTGACGAATATATGCCAGGCCGCGATGCACAATCAGATGCCGCCCTGCTTGAGTTTGCACGCAATACCGGTGTCACGATTTTCCACCCCAGCGGTAGCTGCAAAATGGGATCTGATCCGGCAGCGGTTGTCGACGATAGATTGCGCGTTCACGGATTGGATGGCTTGCGCGTGGTCGATTGTTCCATTATGCCGACATTGGTTTCGGGCAACACCCACGCGCCGGTGGTAATGATTGCGGAGAAGGCAGCGGACATGATCTTGCAGGATGTTTGTGCTCATTAATTGGATCATGAGTAAGCAAGAAGGCGCTAGCCCGACCGCAGCCAGGGCGGCTGCGGCCGAGGATAAGCCGGCAGCGGGACTTAGTTAACCGTGTAGGTCTTGTACTTGTCGAGTAAACGTACTGGTTTTTTCAACGCATCGCGCCGGAACGGATCACCGAGTTCACGGGTGCACATTACTTCGACGATCGTGGTCTTGCCGGCCTTCTGGTCTTCGCAAGCCTTCTGTAACGCTGGCCCAACCTCTTCGAGTTTCTCCACCGTTACTGCCTGAGCGCCCATAGCGATGGCAATCTCGGCGAAGCTTGGGTTCTCGAGATTCACGCCCTCGAAGCGCCTGGCGTAGAAGTCCACCTGGTTCTTCTTTTCGGCGCCCCACTGACGATTGTTAAACACGATTGGCGTCACTGGGATTTTTTCGCGCACACAAGTGAGAATTTCACCCATGCTCATGGCCCAGGCGCCGTCACCGACATAGGCGATGGCCGGTCGCTCTGGTGCCGCCACCTTGGTACCGATAATTGTCGGAAACGCATAGCCACAGTTGCCAAAACTCATTGCGGCGAAAAAGCTATTCGGTTTATTGAATCGCAGGTAACTGTTAGACACCGAACAGATATTGCCGATATCGGTAGACACCATAGCGTCATCGGGCATGGCCTTTTCCAGTTCCCTCAGCACTTGTCGCGGATGAAGTAGACCGGCATCTTCCTTCGCCACTCGCTGGCTCCACTCATCGGCCTCTTCCGTCCAAGCATCGAGCTCAGATTCCCAAGTCTCTTTTTGACGCTTGATTTCAGCCAGTCGCTCTTGCTTGTTGTCTTCGCTGGCAAGCTTCTTGGTCTGTAAACGGTTGAGGATTGCCGCGGCCGCCGCCTTGGCGTCACCACAGACCCCAACCGAAATTTGCTTCACCAGGCCCAGCATTTTGTGATCAGAATCGACCTGAACGATCTTGGCATTCTTTGGCCAATAATCGAGGCCGTGCTGGGGCAGGGTACCGAAGGGCCCTAAGCGTGTGCCCAACGCCAACACCACATCGGCCTGTTGAATCAGTTTCATGCCCGCTTTCGAACCCTGATATCCGAGCGGTCCACACCAAAGCGGATGATTGCCCGGGAAAGAATCGTTATGCAGATAACTGTTGACCACTGGCGCACCTAGATAGTCGGCCAGCGCCACACATTGGTTTACGCCACCGGCTATGATGACGCCACCACCACAAACGATAACCGGAAACTTGGCACTTGCCAGCAGTTGCGCCGCTTCATCTAGGCTCTGCGCGCCACCGGCGCCTAATTCAAGCCGCTGAGGTTGCGGGATGTCTACGTCGATATCTCCGTAGAAGAAATCGCGCGGGATATTTAGCTGCGTCGGTCCATGTTCGGCCATCGCCCTATCGAAACAACGCGCCGTAAACTCGGCCAAGCGGCCGGGCCCAGTGACATGTCCTTGATACTTGGTGATAGGCGAAAAAATAGGAAGTTGATTAGTCTCCTGGAATCCGCCTAGCCCTATAGTGGTGGAGCCCGTTTCCGGCGTAATCGCTACCACCGGCGTGTGGGCCCAATACGCAGCGGCGATGGCGGTGACGAAGTTGGTGATGCCTGGTCCGTTCTGACCTATGCATACGCCATGTCGACCGCTAACGCGGGCATAACCGTCTGCCATGTGGGCCGCTCCCTGCTCATGCACGGTGGAGATAAAGCGGATGCCCGCGGCCGGGAAAACATCAAGCGCGTCCATATAGGCCGAACCGACGATACCGAACATATCGGTAACGCCGTGGGCCACTAGCGTTTCAACAAACGCTTCGCTTGGTGTCATGCGTGCCATAATTTTTTCCTCAACAAAATCGAATTGACAGTTATTTGCGCAAGAGATAGCTGTTGTGTTAGGCAGCTAACGCCTCTAACGGGTCACGATAGGGATACCCCAGCGCATTCGCTACTTGTTCGTAGGTAACGTCGCCCTTGTGTACATTGAGCCCGGTTAGCAGATATGGATCGTCCTGCAAGGCCTTCTTATATCCTTTGTCCGCCAAAGCAAGTACGTGTGGTAGCGTGACGTTGTTCAGGGCGAAGGTGGATGTGCGTGGTACACCACCCGGCATATTGGCAACACAATAGTGAATCACACCGTCAACGGCGTAAGTCGGCTCGGCATGGGTGGTGGGACGAGACGTCTCGAAGCAACCTCCCTGGTCAATGGCGACGTCAACAACGATTGCGCCGGGTTTCATCTGCTTGACCATTTCTGCTGTCACCAGCTTCGGCGTTTCTGCCCCGGGTATGAGGACACCACCGATTATGAGGTCAGCCCCGAGTACGTGACGCGCGACCGCGGCGCGGGTGGAGTACACGGTATTTAACGGTCGGCCGAATTGGCGCCACAAGGCCCGTAAGGCATCCATCGAACGGTCGAGAACCCAAACATCCGCACCCATACCCAGCGCAATATGAATGGCGTGGGTGCCGACAACGCCGCCACCCAAAATCACCACCTTGGCTGGATCCACGCCTGGCACACCGCCAAGCAGGATGCCCAGGCCACCGTGGGCCTTCTCAAGGCAGTAGGCACCCGCCTGGACAGACATGCGGCCAGCGACTTCGGACATCGGCGCCAGCAACGGCAGCCCGCCGTGCGGCGAGGTCACTGTCTCGTAGGCAATACAAGTGGCGCCACTTTTCACGAGATCCTCCGTTTGATCTGGATCCGGCGCAAGGTGCAGATAGGTGAACAGCACTTGCCCATCTCGCAGACGCGCCCGTTCTTCGGCCAGTGGCTCTTTGACCTTAACGATCATCTCTGCTTTTTGGAAAACTTCCTCGGCTCTCGCCGCGATAGTAGCGCCGGCCGCCTCGTAGTCGGCATCGCTAACGCCAATTCCGGCACCGGCTGCAGTCTCGACGATTACACTATGACCATGAACAACGACCTCGAGCACGCTGCTCGGTACCAGACCGACGCGATACTCGTGCACTTTTATCTCTTTGGGTACGCCGACTAACATCTGGACTCTCCTAGGGACACGTCTGATTTTCAACCGACTAATCTAGGATCCGCTTGGCGGAGCGTATAGTACCAGTAGTGATATTTTGTCTATGCCAGGCTAGGGCAGCGCCAAGACGCCCATGCTGGTTCCGTTCGATGAACGCTCGCTCTTATGTCAACTGGTGGATCAAGTTCGAGAGCTTGCGTATACCGGGCTCGATACGATCGGCCGGTATCGAAGAAAAACCAAGGCGAAAGCAGTTTACGGGCGGATTGTCCGACATGAAATGGACCTGTCCAGGTTCGATGAGAATGCTGTGGGCCAGCGCTTGTTGTTGTAGGTGATCCGCGTTCAATCCAGCTGGGCCTCTGACCCAGTACGAGGTACCGCCGAATGTTGGGGCCCGCGTGGAGTCTGGCAAATAGCGGGCAAGCGCCCTTCCCATGACTTGCCATCGGTCTCTGTATGCGTGGCTCAAGCGGCGTACGAGTGAATCATGATGTCCTCGGGCCAGGAATAACGCCACCGCACGCTGATTGTTGGCCGGCGGATGGCGCAACATCAGTCGACGAAGCGCGCGCGCTTCTCGTATAAGTTCAGGCGGTGCGACCATATAACCGAGACGTAGCCCGGGCGCCAAGGTCTTGGAGACGCTGCCGACATAGATGACACGGCTGTTTTCATCAAGACTCTTTAACGCCGGCGTCGGATCACCAACAAAGTTGGTTTCACACTCGTAGTCATCTTCGATAACAACAAAATCTCGGTCTACCGCGTGACGGAGAAGTAATTGGCGACGTTGTAGCGACTGCGTCACGGTGGTGGGGGACTGATGGCTTGGGGTGACATAGATGTAGTCACATTGGTTGAGATTCTTGTTTACGATCAGGCCGGCCTCATCAACCGGTAGTCCTACCATTCGCGATGTCTTGACAGCGAAGATATTGCGCGCATCCGGGTAACCGGGGTCTTCGATGCCGACCGTACTCCCACTTGTGACTAACAGTGTGGCCAATAGATAAAGGGCGTGTTGAGCGCCTACCGTGATCAGAATCTCATCGGGCGACGCCCACACCCCGCGTCGAGGCAAAAGGCGCGTATGTATTTGTTCGATCAAAAGTGAATCATCACTGTCGATGTGATCACGTGCCCAGTCGCGGATCGCCACCACACTCAACGCCTCGCGCGCACATTCGCGCCAGTCGGCAACCGGGAACAACGCCGGGTCCGGTTGGCCGTAGATGAACGGATAGGTGTATCGCTGCCAGTCGTGGGGTTTGACGATGTTTCGCTGACTCGAGGGCCGCATCTTTAGCCGAGCTGACCAATGGGGTGCAGTAGCGGTATGCATCTGTGCACGCGGGGTGTGCGCCACTCGCCCCGCGAGAATGTCTTTGTCAACGTAGTAACCACTACGCTCGCGTGAGATCAAGTAACCCTCATCGACAAGCTGTTGATAGGCAAGTACAACCGTGTTTCGTGCAACCCCCAATTGCACCGCCAGTTTACGACACGAGGGCAGCACGCTACCGCTAGGCATATGGCCATCTAGGATGGCTGAGACCAGTAACTCGCGAATCTGGGCTTGTAGGCTGGCGTTGCTGTCGGGCGACAGATGCAGCAGTGGGTCACGCATGGAGCTGGTCTCATCCGAGTCTCGGAACTGGCTCTACTCGGCCATGGGGGAACGAGTCTATTGTAACCCCGGCGCGGGTCAACAATAGATATCTGAGGAAGACCGAAATGAACATTTCTAGCGAGAAACTTGAACATTACTGGATGCCCTTTACCGCCAATCGCGACTTTAAGGCGAATCCACGGATTTTCGTCAGCGGCGAGGGTATGTACTACCAGAGCCACGAGGGGAAGCGCATTCTAGACGGTTCGTCGGGGCTCTTTTGTGTGGCAGCTGGGCATGGTCGCCGTGAAATCGCCGATGCCGTCGGCAAGCAACTGATGGAGTTGGATTACTGTGCCCCTTTCCAGAGTGCCCATCCTTTATCTTTCGAGTTGGCGCAAAGAGTGGCGGCGCTCACCCCTAGTGATTTGGACTATGTCTTTTTCACTAATTCTGGTTCCGAGGCCGTCGATACAGCGCTAAAGATCGCGCTCGCCTATCACCGGGCCCGGGGCCAGGGACAGCGCATGCGCTTCATATCGCGCGAGCGCGCCTATCACGGCGTGAACATTGGTGGTACTTCCTTGAGTGGTCTGGTCAAGAATCGCGAAGCCTTTGGGGTAGGGCTCACCGGTGTCGCGCATCTGCGCCATACATGGCTACCGGAAAACCGCTTCACGAAAGGACAGCCAGAGAGTGGTGCCGAGCTCGCTGAAGATCTGCAGCGGATGGTGGGACTCTATGGGGCGGATACGATTGCCGCCTGCTTTATAGAGCCGATTGCCGGCTCGACCGGGATTCTCGTGCCGCCAAAGGGCTATCTCGAACGCTTGCGAGAGATCTGTGACGCACACGGGATTCTGCTGGTGTTTGACGAGGTCATCTGTGGTTTTGGGCGTACGGGCAAGGCATTCGCTGCGCAAAGCTTTGGCGTAACCCCGGATATGATGACTATGGCCAAGGCATTGACCAACGGTGCCCAGCCTATGGGTGCAGTTGCCGTGAGCAAAAATATCTACGATGCCATTTGTGGTCCGGCGCCGGCAGAGGCCATCGAGTTATTTCATGGCTATACGTACTCGGCGCATCCGGCCGCTTGTGCGGCCGGCCTCGCCGTGCTCGACATTTACGAGAAGGAAGGGCTATTCGAGCGTGCGGCCGACATGTCCGAGTATTTTCTAGAGGCCGTATTTGCCTTGAGCGACTTGCCAGTGATAACCGACATTCGCGGCTATGGACTGATTGCAGGCTTCGACGTTGCACCCGCGGGCACGCCCGGCGTGCGTGGTTACGAAGTGCAAAAACGTCTTTTCGAGGCTGGCATGCATATCAAGATGACCGGTGACGCCGGCATTTTGGCGCCACCGTTGATTGCGGAAAAAGCGCATATCGACGAAATGTGCGCCATTCTGAGGGATGTATTGGAGACTTACCCAGCGCAGACCGCAGACATAAGAAAAGCGCACTCGTCGTAACTGATAAGGCGCGGCGCCTGAGTTTATGGGAGACAAGGAGTAGGCGGCACTGGCGATAAGGGGAGTTGGCCCATGGGGGACGACGTAGGGCCAGCATTCGTCGGACATCATCTAGCATCGGTAGCACGGTATCGAGCAAACTGTTGGTTTGCTCGATACGTCGACGCGCTGTATCTTGTCCCGTGAGAACGGTACAACGCGTGCGCAGGCAGCGGCAAGAGTGCCGCGCGGAGGTGAGGTTATGGACGTCAAGGTAACGAATACGCTGCATCACTATATCGGTGGGCAGAAGGTAGAGGGTACCAGCGGTCGCTTCGGCGATATCTACAACCCGGCGACCGGTGAGATCACAACCAAGGTGCCATTCGCCAGCGCCGACGAGGTTCGTCAGGCGATTGCGACCGCGACAAAGGCGTTTCCGGCGTGGGCAGCAACGCCGCCAGCGCAGCGTGTGCAAATACTGTTTCGATTTCGTGACTTGGTGAGACAATGTATAGACGAGCTTGCCGAACTATTGTCATCTGAACATGGCAAGATGTTGGCGGATGCCAAGGGCTCTGTGACGCGTGGCGTCGAAGTTGTCGAGTTTGCTTGTGGCATTCCGCAGATGTTGAAAGGCGAGTTCAATGAAGGGGTATCACGGGGCGTGGACAGCTACTCCGTTCGTCAACCGTTGGGCGTATGTGGCGGCATCACGCCGTTCAATTTCCCGGCGATGGTGCCGATGTGGATGTTCCCGATTGCGCTCGCTTGCGGTAACACCTTTGTATTAAAGCCATCGGAGAAAGACCCGTCGGTTACCCTAAGGTTAGCCGAGCTAATGACAGAAGCAGGGCTGCCTGAAGGCGTGTTAACGGTTGTCAATGGTGACAAGGAAGCGGTGGATGCTTTGCTGACCGATCCGGGCATTGCCTCTATCAGCTTCGTCGGTTCGGTTGGTATCGGTGAATACGTTTATACGACCGGTTGCGCGCACGGAAAGCGAGTGCAGGCACTGTGTGGCGCCAAGAATCATATGGTGGTTATGCCAGATGCGGATATGGATCAGGCGGTCGATGCCATCATGGGTGCGGCCTATGGCTCCGCCGGCGAACGTTGCATGGCGATCTCAGTAGTGGTGCCCGTCGGCGAACGTACGGCCGACGAACTCGTAGAACGACTTAAACCACGTGTCGAGGGCCTCAAGATTGGCCCCTACACCGATCCCGAGGCCGAGATGGGACCGCTTGTGACGCCACAACATTACGAAAAGGTTAAGAATTATGTCGCAGTTGGTGTCGCCGAAGGTGCCGAGCTCGTTGTTGATGGACGCGATGTAAAGCCCAAGGGTTACGAGAACGGTTCGTTCCTAGGTGGTTGCTTGTTCGACAAGGTGCGGCCCGACATGCGCATCTACAATGAGGAAATCTTCGGTCCTGTGCTCAGCATTGTGCGCGCTGAAAACTATGACGAGGCCTTAGGGCTCGTCAATAGCCATGAACTTGGTAATGGCGCTGCTGTGTTTACACGCGATGGTGATTGTGCCCGTGATTTCTCGAGTGCAGTGCAAAGCGGTATGGTGGGCATCAATGTGCCGATCCCAGTGCCGGTCGCTTATCATAGTTTTGGCGGTTGGAAGCGCTCATTGTTTGGTGATCTTTACGTGCACGGCCCCGAGGGTGTGAAGTTCTTTACGAAGTTAAAGACCATTACCGCCCGCTGGCCCTCAGGTATCCGCTCGGGCGCGCAATATCACTTTAAGGCGGGCGGCCAACACTAGGTGGGGTGAACGCCTTATGTTGTAGGCAAGCTGACGCCGCCGGTTTTGTATTGCTGGATTTTCCCTCAACCTTGAGGGAGCAGAAAATGACAGCTCGACACTACTGGTTTGGAATGATGGCTTTGGTAAGCATCTTCCTCTTGTCTTCAGCGTTAGTGGGACCCCTGTACGACGCTGTACAGAAAGGCGATATCGATTAGGTAAAACAGCTCATCGTCCAGGGTGCCGATGTTAATGCAAAGGGCTCGGCTGGTATCACGCCGCCACCCTCGGCGGCTCAGGGGAACCATCTGGCGGTGGCCGAGGTACTACATTGCCAAGGGCGCCGACATCAATGCGGCGACTGACAATGATGTAACGCCGTTGCAACTGGCAACCTTCTGGGGTCACGATGACATGGTTAAACTGTTCAAGGAGCACGGCGCAAAAGAGTAACCGGTATAGGCGATCAAACAGCTGCGAATGCTTCAACCCCTAAGCAAGTTAGCGTGCGGGCTTAACCCGAGTTAAGCATTTGTGCCGCTGTCGGCGTCAAGCCGCAGGTTGTCTATCAACCGCACCTTGCCGATGGTGGCGGCGACGAGCGCCTGTGCCCGTTCCATCTTTCCTGTCGGCGCCTGTGGCGACCACGCCCCCGGATCTCGCAGCTCCGCGTAGTCAACACGCACGCCATCGACATCGAGTTCACGCAGCATCACGCGGCGCAGCGTCTGCGCATCGTGTTCTCCCGCCTGCCAGGCGGCCTGGGCGGCAAAGAGTGCACGCGACAAACACAGTGCACGCACATCTTCGTTTTCCGTTAGCAGCTTGTTACGCGATGAGCACGCTAGACCAGATGGCTCCCGCACGGTCGGACACACGACAATCTCGGGGTAACCTAGCGCCCGTGCAAGATCTTTTACGACCAACGTCTGTTGAAAGTCCTTTTCGCCAAAGTAGGCGCGCGCTGAGCCAACCACTTTGAACAGGCGCTCGCAAATGCTAGCGACCCCCGCGAAGTGCCCGGACCGGCCCGCTCCTTCGACCCCATCCGCTCCCGGCCCAGGATCTCGTTGTACGATGTCCTCGGGGGATTCGACGTCGGGAAAAAACTGCTCGAAGGTCCCGGTGAAGACCATGTCGCACCCTGTGTCTTGTAGTTGCCGTATATCGTCGTCTAGATTACGCGGATAGCTCGCCAAATCCCCCGGGTCGTTGAATTGCAGCGGATTGACAAAGATGCTGATACAAGTGATCTCGTTCTCGGCCACGGCGCGGCGCACGAGCGACAGGTGTCCTTCGTGTAACCCACCCATGGTGGGCACGAAACCAATCGAGCGACCGGCTGCCCGCTGCTCTGCGCACCACCCGCGCGCGCTGTCCAGATCAGGTAGATGCACAACCATGCGGTCAGGCTGCCACACGGACGACCCGCCTGTCTATTCGGTGACGTTATAATAGGCGGGCAACAACACTCGATACCACCAGGAGCACAGAACATGAAAACCAGAGCCGCCGTCTTGCGCGAAATTGAGTTGCCGCCGCCCTATGCGGAAAGCCGCCCGCTCCATATCGAGGAGGTCGAGCTCGACCCGCCGGGTGAGGGTGAGGTGCTGGTGGAAGTGAAGGCGGCCGGACTGTGTCATTCCGACCTATCCGTTATCAACGGCGACCGGCCTCGACCAACGCCGATGGCCCTCGGTCATGAAGCGGCTGGGATTGTGCGTGAGTTGGGTGCTGGCGTGAAAGACATTCGTACCGATGATCACGTGGTCATGGTCTTTGTCCCGAGTTGCGGCCACTGTCTGCCGTGCATGGAAGGACGTCCCGCCTTATGCGAGCCGGGCTTTCACGCCAACTCTGCCGGTGCACTGTTATCGGGTGCACGCCGGCTTCATCGCAACGACGAGGCCATCAATCATCACATGGGGGTATCGGCGTTTGCCGAATACGCCGTGGTCTCGCGCCAATCGCTGGTCAAGGTCGATAGTGAGTTGCCGCTCGATGAGGCGGCACTGTTTGGCTGTGCGGTGTTAACCGGGGTAGGGGCCGTGGTGCATACCGCACGCGTGCCGCCGGCGGCGACGGTAGCAGTCGTCGGCCTCGGCGGTGTGGGCCTCAACGCCTTGCTGGGAGCGGTGCTTGTCGGTGCGCAACGCATCGTCGCGATCGACGTTATCGATGAGAAGCTGGCGCTCGCGCGTCAACTTGGCGCTACCGATACCTTCAGAGCTGGCGACAGCGACTGCGCAGCGGCTGTGAAGGAAGCCACCCAAGGCGGCGTGGACTACGCCTTCGAGATGGCGGGTTCGGTCAAGGCGCTTGACTTGGCTTATAGAATTACCCGTCGCGGCGGCACCACGGTGACGGCAGGGCTTGCCCATCCCGAGCATATGCTGGCCTTACAGGCGGTGAGCCTGGTGGCGGAGGAACGCACGCTTAAGGGCAGCTATGTGGGCAGTTGCGTACCTGCGAGGGATATTCCGCGGTTTATCGCCCTGTACCGGCAAGGCCGATTGCCCGTGAACCGGCTAATGAGCGACCATCTTGGTTTTGATGATTTGAATGCGGCATTCGATCGCCTCGCGTCGGGCCGTACCGTCCGCCAGATCCTCATGCCCACAGGCGCCTAGGGAAAAACCAATGCCTTTGCCAACATCTACACACGCCCGCCAGGATCAGCCTTAATGATGGCCTTTGGCACACGGCGCGCGGACGCTGCATAATGTCGCTCATGATTAAGGTCTTGCTGCTCCTAGAGGCACGGGATCGGACAAAACGAACAAACTGGAGGGAATTAACGTGAACCTGAATACTGCGACTGTGAACCTGAGTGACACCGCGCTATTTCGTGAGCGCTGTTACATCGATGGCGCGTGGGTGGATGCGCAAGATGGCGCCGTCATCGAAGTCAACAATCCGGCCACCGGCAGCGTCCTAGGCACGGTGCCTGCGTTGGCTACTGAAGATACGCGTCGTGCTATCGCTGCCGCCGATGCGGCCTGGCCCGAGTGGCGGGCGATGACCGGTAAGGAACGCGCGGTCATCCTGCGCAGATGGTTCGAGCTCATGATGGAAAACCAGGAGGATCTGGCGGTCCTCATGACTACGGAGCAGGGTAAGCCGCTCGCGGAATCCCGAGGCGAGATCGCCTATGCCGCCTCGTTCATAGAATGGTTCGCCGAAGAGGGCAAGCGGGTCTACGGTGATACCATGCCGCATCCGCTGCGCGGTAAGCGTATCGTCGTGCTGAAACAACCGATTGGTGTGGTCGCCGCGATCACGCCGTGGAACTTTCCGGCGGCCATGATTACGCGTAAGTGTGCACCGGCACTGGCCGCCGGTTGTACCGTTGTGAGCAAGCCGGCATCACAAACACCGTATACGGCACTTGCGCTCGCAGAGTTGGCAGAACGCGCAGCAATGCCCAAGGGCGTATTCAATGTAATCACCGGACCGTCGGCGGTGATCGGGGCTGAACTCACGAGCAATCCAACCATACGAAAGCTCGCCTTCACGGGTTCGACCGAGGTAGGCAAGGCGCTCATGGCCCAGTGTGCAGGCACGGTCAAGAAGGTGTCGTTGGAACTCGGCGGTAATGCACCATTCATTGTCTTCGACGATGCAGACCTCGACGCTGCCGTCGCTGGCGCCATGGCATCGAAATATCGGAATACCGGTCAGACCTGCGTGTGCGCGAACCGGGTTCTGGTGCAAGATGCCGTCTACGATGCGTTTGCCGAAAAGATGGTGGATGCGGTGGGCAAGCTCAAGGTAGGCGACGGTCTCGAGGATGGCGTGCAACAGGGGCCGCTAATCGACATGCGCGCGGTCGAGAAGGTGGAATTCCATATAACGGACGCTACCCAAAAGGGCGCACAAGTCGTCGCCGGCGGTTCACGCCACGCCCTTGGCGGAACTTTCTTCGAGCCCACGCTGTTGACGCAGATGACGCCGGAGATGGTGGTCGCGAACGAAGAAACGTTTGGTCCGGTAGCGCCGTTGTTCCGCTTTCACGACGAAGAGGAAGCCATTCATATGGCAAACGACACGGAGTTCGGGCTCGCCGCCTACTTTTACAGTCGCGACATCGGCCGCATCTGGCGCGTGTCGGAGGCGCTGGAGTACGGCATTGTTGGCGTTAACGAGGGCATCATCTCTAACGAAGTGGCACCCTTCGGCGGCATGAAAGAGTCAGGTATCGGACGCGAAGGTTCGAGGTACGGCATAGATGAGTTTCTGGAGATCAAGTATCTGTGTATGGGGGGGATCGACAAATAGATACATCGTGTCGCCAGTGTCACTGCACAATCGGGGTTTCACCAGCCGGCTTGCGTTGACACCGGCGATCGCGAGCCGAGTTCCGACTTACGATTCACGAGTGTCTAGTAACCAGTCACGGATGACGTCGATCTGGTCTTTCGCCATTAGTGCCGGCGCGTGACCGACGCCGGGCAATTCCACGAGCTGCGTGCGTGGACCTCGCGTCCGCATTTCTTCGGCGATCTCCGCGGGCAGCACGTCGGATTTCGTTCCGCGAAGTAGCAGGACCGGGCAACCGATTTGGTCCCACACCGCCCACAAGTCCATGTCTTCGAGGGGCGCAGTCGTGAAGTGCAACGCGATGGCGGGGTCATACATAAGGGCGTAACGGCCGTCTTCTGTTTTGTGTGCACTATGACGGGTGAGGTGCCCCCATTGTTTATCCGTTAGCGGCCCAAATCCCGCGTGGACGTCACGCAAGTGAGCTTCGACATCGGCAAGACTTTCAAAGCGCGGGTTAGTGCCCACGTATTGCGCAATACGCTCTAGGGCTGCCTTGGGAATGAAGGGACCGATGTCATTGATGATAAGCCGCCGGATTGGTGTATCTGGTAGGGCGGCGAGCAACATGCCGATGAGGCCGCCCATGGATGTGCCCAGCCAGTCCACGTGCTCCACATCCAGCCGCGCGATGAGTGCGGCCATATCGACGTCATAGGTCGCGTAGATATAGTCCTCCTTGACCTTAAGCCACTCACTGTGTCCACGTCCGACGATATCGGGACACACTACTCGGTAGTCTTCCGCGAGCGCCTTGGCCAAGAAATCAAAGTCTCGTCCATTACGGGTGAGGCCGTGCACGCAAATCAATACGCGCTCGTTGTCTGGATCTCCCCATTCGGTGTAGGCAACTTTGTGAAATGCGTGGGCACTAATACTTAGGAAACTGCTCGTTTGCATGGTTTAGAAAATGACAGAGGATTGTTCTTGTTAGCAAGGGATAGCTTACACAGTTTCTGCCGTTGGCAGAACCGTTGTCATGGCTGCGAGGTGTCGTATCAGCGCTGGACGCCACTACAGAACGCTAGGTTACCCTGGCGCGGTGTGCCGCCTATTGGAAAAGATCTTGCTGGCAGCGGGGCCGTGAGCGGTGTCTTATTTTTCTACGCCGCGGATACCGACGCCTGCATGGTGGGTGTCTCCGCTTGGCGTAGACTGTGCACCTCGTTTAACGCTACGGACAGCATCGCAAAATCCACGGCGTCGCTCGCCTGTAGATCTGAGACGCGCTCCATGAAGCGATCAACGACGAACTGATTGTCTAAGACCCACATATCGACCATCGCCTTGGCGCCAACCATACTCTTGCTGATACTCAACACTTCCGTTGTAAGGTGACGTTGCTGGATGTGTAGATCATTGCGTAACGCTGACCTCGCCAGCGTATGCCAATGATTTCTCACCTTTAAACCCGCGATCTGTTCGCGTAACCACTGCAATTCTAGTCGTGCCCCAAGGGCGAAGTAGAGCGCCGCAACCCTTGGCACGTTGCGTCTACTAGCCTTTGACACCTCGACAATATCTAATGCAGATGACAGGGCAATTAGCCCAGCGACACGTTCAGCCAATGCACTGGGCACGTTTTCGGAAGAAAAGTGCTTGTATCGCTGCTTCAGGTCGAGCCTGTTCACGGCGGCTAGCGGTTTGGGCAGGCTCTCCGCCAGCTCACGAACACCCTCTTTGAAGTACGACACAGTGGTGGCAATGTCTAGTGGCGGCCGGCGATTTCGTAACAACCAAAGGGTCGCACGTTCGATAAGCCCTCCCGTATCGGTCAGCAAGGCTATCTGCATCTGCGCCGTTACTTTGTTATCTAACGACTCGATCTCTGTCCAAAGGTCGTGGATGTTAAAGATCTCGTGGGCGGCGGCGTAGGCGCGTGCGATATCGGGGGCCTCTGCCCCGCTCTCTTCGCGCATTCGAAAGGCAAATGTGGGGCCAGCGCGATTGACCATGCTATTGATAATGTGCGTAGCGATTATTTCCCTTCTTAGCCGATGATTGTACATCTCCGAGCTAAAACGCTCGCCCAGGCGTTTGGGAAAATGGCGCGGCAACTCGTTGGACAAATAAGGATCTTCCGGCACATCGGAGGACAACAGTTCTTCGTACAGTGTCATCTTGCTGTAGGCAAACAATACCGAAATCTCGGGTTTGGTGAAGCCTTCTTGCGCCGCCTGCCGATCGGCAATGATCTTGTCGCTTGGTAGAAATTCCCCTTCACGGTCCAGTTTTCCAAGGCGCTCCAGGTGGCGCATGAAACGGGTGTGCTCTGCAAACAAGGCCGGTGCCTGCATTGTGGCGATACTTATCGCCTGTGATTGACCGTAGTTGTCTCCCAATACCAATTCTGCAACCTCGTCGGTCATGCTCGCGAGTAGGTTGTTACGCTGCTTTTGAGTCATATCGCCGCTTGCGACGACTTGATTCAACAAGATCTTGATATTGACCTCATGGTCCGAGCAATCGACACCAGCGGAATTGTCGATGAAATCTGTATAGACTTTGCCGCCTTTACGTGCATATTCGGTGCGGCCTAACTGTGTCAAACCAAGGTTACCGCCTTCGCCAACGACGCGGCAGCTAAGATCTCTACCGTTGACGCGAACGGCATCGTTGGCGCGATCGGCTGCATCCATATGGGTCTCAGACTCAGCCTTCACATAAGTGCCGATGCCGCCATTCCACAGTAGATCTACCGGCGCCTTGAGCATCGCGTTGATCAATTCATTGGGCGCCATATGATTGACGTCAACACGCAGCAATTGCCGTACCTCGGCAGAAAGCGGTATCGACTTGGCGCTGCGTTCAAAGATCCCACCACCTTTGGAGATAAGCTCTTGGCTGTAGTTACGCCAGCTCGATCGAGGCAGGTTAAATAGACGTTCGCGTTCGCGATAGGAAGCCTCCGGGTCTGGATCGGGATCGAGAAATATATGCAGATGGTTAAACGTGCCCACCAGCTTAATATGTCTAGACAACAACATACCGTTGCCGAACACGTCGCCAGCCATGTCGCCAATCCCCATCACGGTGAAGTCTGTACTCTGGATGTCGATACCCAATTCTCGGAAGTGTCGCTTCACCGACTCCCAACCCCCGCGCGCCGTGATGCCCATCTTCTTATGGTCGTAGCCGGCGGAACCACCAGAAGCGAAGGCATCGCCGAGCCAGAGCCCGTAGTCCTTGGCCACGCCATTGGCGATATCAGAAAAGGTGGCAGTACCCTTGTCAGCAGCGATCACCAGGTAGGGGTCATCTTCGTCATACCGCACCACATCTTTGGGCGGAACGACTGTGTCGCCCTGCAGGTTGTCGGTGATGTCGAGCATGCCGGAGATGAAAGTTGTGTAGCAGGCCACAACCTCTTTTGCGAGCGCTTCACGATCACCACCAACCGGTGGTTGTTTAACGACAAAGCCACCCTTTGATCCAACGGGCACGATCACTGCGTTCTTAACCATCTGGGCCTTCATGAGCCCCAACACTTCTGTGCGGAAATCCTCACGTCGATCCGACCAGCGCAGTCCACCACGGGCAACTTTGCCACCACGAAGATGTACCGCTTCGGTTCGCGGCGAAAACACGAAGATCTCGAACATCGGTTTTGGCAGTGGCATGTTGTCAATACGGCCGGGATCGAGCTTGAACGACAAATATGGTTTTGGTTGGCCGTCACTTTGCTTTTGAAAAAAGTTCGTACGTAGTGTCGCCTGGATTACGTTTAAGAAGCTACGGAGGATACGATCCTCATCTAGACTAGCCACCGAGTCGATATGTTGTTCAATCTCAGAGAGCAGATCGGCCACCTGGGCTTCGGCTTTGTCGGCGCGCGCCGGATCAAATCGCGCGCGGAATAAATCAACGAGCAAACGAGCGATATTCGAATGGTTAGTAAGCGTTTCCACCATGTAGGTGCGACTAAAGGGCACACGAATTTGTAAGAGATATTTGCAGTAGGCTCGTAACACCACAGTCCCACGCCAACTCAACCCGGCGCTAAGCACGAGTCGATTGAAGCCGTCATTTTCAACTAAACCGCGCCAGATACGGGCGAATGCGTCTTGGAACGTCTCGCCAACTTCATCGAGATCGACTTCGAGGCCTTGGGTGTGGACCATGTTGAACTCATGGATCCATATGGGACTCCCATCTCGACGCCTAATCTCGTAAGGACGTTCTCCGATTACCTTTAGCCCCATGTTTTCAATCATCGGTAAGGCATCCGAAGGCGGGATAGGTTTGCCGCTAGAGAATAGCTTCAAGCGAACACCACCTTCAGTTTCGACCAACGGTCTGTAGAACGAAATCCCCAGCTCGTCGGTATCACGGATAGATTCCATACGTTCGATGTCTATGGCAGCAGTTCGCGCCGCAAAGTCTTCACGATAGCCACCCGGAAACGCATCGCTATAGTTTCGCAACAGCACGTTGCCTTTCTCTTCGCCATAGCGCTCGGTCAAAGTGTCACGTAGGTTGTCTTGCCATGATCGTGCCGCCTCGATAATGCGCGCCTCAACCTCGTTGACGTCATAATCGACGCGGCTGGTAGGATCCGTATGGACAACGTAGTGAATCCGCGCCAAAATAGATTCGGAGAACATCGTATCGAACTCGACGCCTATCCCACTGAACGCTTCTAACAAGATCCCCTGGATACGCATGCGCAACTCACGGTTGTAGCGTTCACGTGGCACGTAAACCATGCATGAGTAGAAGCGAGCGTAGGCATCACGGTTGACGAACAAGCGAATGCGTTGGCGCTCCTGCAACTCCAGGATTCCCATCGCGCTACTAAACAATTCGTCCTCGGATACCTGGAACAAGGTATCACGCGGATAGGTTTCGATAACGTTCTGCAGCGCCTTACCGGCGTGGCTGTTCGATGGCAATTTGGAGCGATCCATTATGCGCTTGGTCTTTTGGCGCAAAAACGGAATCTTACGTGGATTTCGGCTATATGCCGCAGAGGTGAAGAGTCCGAGAATGCAGTGCTCACCATTCGGTTTACCCTTGGCATCGAAACGCTTGACGCCGATAAAATCCATATACGCCGGACGATGCACCGTAGCGCGAGAGCTTGCCTTGGTGACGATAAGAAGTTGTTTCGAACGACCGTACTCTTGCGTTTCTGTCGGTAGTACCGAGAATGTTTCTTTCTGCGAGCCTCTTAGGATTCCCAATGTGGACCCAGGCGCAAGTTGAAGTTGACCATTCGCCTTTTTGAGGTCGTATTCACAATATCCCAAGAACGTAAAGTGATCGCCCTCGATCCATCGACAGAATGCCTGCGCTTCCTCGATTTCATCTTTGGCGAGCGGCGGTGGATTTTCATCCAGTTCACGTATGATATCGAGCACCTTCTCGCGTATGGCCTTCCAATCCGTGCACGCCCGATTCACATCCTCGAGTACAAGTAGGATTTCGGTCGCCAGCTTCTCCAATACCGCCGTCTCGGTCTGTTTGTCTACTTGAAAGTGCATAAAGGACTCTGCTGTCCCATCCTTGCTTTCGGCCGCTGGCAATATGTCGAGCAGCTTGCCTTGGGCATTGCGGCGCACGGACACAACGGGGTGGACGGTTAGATGTATAGTGAGTGCATAACGATTTAGCGCCATGGAGGCAGAATCGACGAGAAAAGGCATATCGTCGGTGACGATCTCGACGATCGTGTGGGAGGATTGCCAACCATGTTTTTCGAATTGTGGGTTGTAGACCCGGACCTTTGTTTCGCCGGGTGAGCGTTGGCGCGCCAGCTGCCAATGGGCCAATGCGGCACCGCTAAGATCGAGGATATCTTGCTTTAATAGATCGTCCGGCGACACCCAAAGGTAGTATTGGCGCAGAAACGCTACTACCTGTTTGGTTTGTCCTTTGGGTAGTTTCTTCTGGGCGTGTGAAACTACCTTGTCGATGAGTGCGGCGGTTCTGCCCGATGGTTGTAGCGACATTGCTCTCTCCGTTGGTCGGCAGGCTGATGCCCCCTGTTCTTGTTGGCGCAAATCATTATGGATAATGGCGCAAAAAACTTCCACCGCATAAGGTGAAGTTGCCAGCAAATAGGGCCATGTGCCTACGACCCATATCTCCGTAGGGTGTGTGGGCCGACCGTACGGGATGTGTATCGGCCAATGACGGCCCCGAGTCTAGGGTTGGCGCTGAGAGGCCATGGGCCTGGTCATGATCGATACTCTTGGTAGAATCTTACACGCGCGGTGTTAAGTCGAGCCCGAATGGCCCCGAGCCTAGCGTCTTCGCGCGGCAGATTCTCTCATTGACGGAAGAGGACAGGCACCAGTGATCACGCCACTTTGGACACCTGCCGATGAGCGGGTAACGCAAGCTAATCTGACGGCATTCATGCACGCCGTCAGCCGTGATTGGGACACGAAAGTCTCTGACTACGCGGCTTTGTACAATTGGTCCATCGAAGAGCCCGGGCGGTTTTGGCGCTCCGTGTGGACATTTGCCGATATTATCGCCGAACGTCAAGGCGACGTTGTGCTTCAAGGGGCTGCAATGCCGGGTGTGCAGTGGTTTCCAGAGGCTCGCCTGAACTTTGCGGAAAACCTTTTGCGACGGAAGGATGCTGCGCCGGCAATCATTTTTCGCGGTGAAAACCGATTAGAGCGATCCATTAGTCATGGCGAACTTTACGATGAGGTATCACGACTGACGCAGGCGCTACGTAACCTGGGGGTTGGGCCTGGAGATCGAGTGGCGGGTTATCTGCCGAACATGCCGGAGGCGGTGAGTGCAATGCTGGCGACCGCCGCCATCGGTGCTGTTTGGTCCTCGTGTTCACCTGATTTTGGTGTACAAGGTGTAATCGACCGATTTGGCCAAATCGAACCAAAGGTTTTGTTCAGCCCGGACGGGTACTTCTACAACGGCAAGGTTCACGGCTGTCAACAAAAACTAAATGAAATCGTTGCACGCTTACCATCATTGCGAAGAGTAGTGGTGGTGCCCTATGTATCGTCGCAACCCGAAATAGCAGATAGCGTGACGCTGCAAGATTTTATTTCTGGTTATGACGCCGGTGAGATCAAGTTTGAACAATTACCTTTTAATCATCCGTTGTATATCTTGTTTTCGTCGGGCACAACTGGCGTGCCGAAATGTATTATACATGGTGCCGGTGGTACGCTCATCCAGCATATGAAGGAGCACTTGCTGCATGTCGACATAAAACCATCTGATCGATTGTTCTACTTTACAACCTGCGGCTGGATGATGTGGAACTGGCTAGTATCGGGACTAGCGTCAGGTGCGACGCTGATGCTTTATGATGGCGCACCGTTCTATCCAAACGGAAACGTTTTATTCGACTATGTCGAACAAGAAGACATTGCCATTTTTGGGACGTCGGCGAAATTTATCGACGGCGTGATTAAGGCAGGGCTGGAGCCGATCAGTACACACAATTTAAAGGCCCTTCGAACTATACTGTCGACTGGTTCGCCTTTGGTGCCCGAGAGTTTTGATTTCGTATACGAGAAAATCAAGAAGGACGTGTGCCTGTCCTCCATTTCCGGTGGCACTGACATTATTTCTTGTTTCGCGCTCGGCAATCCAACGTTGCCGGTATGGCGTGGTGAGTTGCAATGTCGAGGCTTAGGCATGCGAGTAGAAGTTTTTGACGAATCGGGAGCCTCAATTAAAGGCGCCAAAGGAGAGTTGGTATGTACAGCGCCGTTCCCATCCATGCCGGTTGGATTTTGGGATGACCCCGATGATAAAAAATATCGCGCCGCTTACTTCGAACGCTTTCCAGGCGTGTGGTGTCACGGCGACTACGTAGAGCTGACCGAACATGACGGGCTTGTGATCTATGGTCGTTCCGACGCAGTGCTGAATCCTGGCGGCGTTCGTATCGGTACGGCCGAAATATACAGACAGGCGGAACAGATCGAAGACGTGGTTGAGAGCTTGGTGGTCGGTCAGCGCTGGCAGGGCGATGTGCGAGTCATTCTGTTTGTACGCTTGCGTGATGGCCTACAGCTCGATGATCCGCTGATCGCCAAGATTAAGGAGCAGATTAGAAGGAATACGACTGCGCGTCACGTTCCAGCCAAGGTGATACAAGTACAAGACATACCGCGGACTAAGAGCGGTAAAATCGTAGAGCTTGCGGTGCGCGACGTCGTACATGGCGAACCGGTAAGGAACAAGGGGGCATTGGCCAATCCAGAGGCGCTTGATCTGTTTAAAGGTTTGCCGCAATTAGCTCAACCCTGAACCTTCCAGCCACCAAAATCTCAAACCTAGCGCGGGATCAAATGATAACATTCCGACAACTTCTGCACCCGATATCGGTTGAGGATTTTTTTGCTCAACTTCATGGTAAGCGAGCGGTGCACATCCCGGGCAACGACGACAAGCTGGCGAATGTATTTTCGTGGGATGAATTTAACCGCTTATTGAATCAAACCACATTGTGGTCTGACCAATCGACCAAGATGGTATTGAATGGACGTAGTCTGGATTCGTCGGAATTCTGTAGCGCCGGCCGCAACCGAGAAGGAAATCGAGCCATGATGCTCGATCCACGACGAGTGGCCAAACATCTGCGCGGCGGTGCAACATTGATCCTTGATGTCGTCGAGCGACTGTCGCCGGGGATATCCGCGGTAACCACCTCCCTTGAGATGGCGATGGGTGTACCCGCCGTGTGTAATGCCTATTGTTCGTGGAGTGCGCAACAAGGTTTTCCTCCGCACTTCGACAATACCGATGTTTTCGCGCTGCATATAGCCGGACAAAAGACGTGGCGCATCTACGAAGGACGTTTTCTGCATCCGGTCGGGGGCACCGAATTTCATTACTTGGCCCTATCGCCTGCACAACGCGAGCGTGCACGCGGCAAGGTATTGCAAGAGGTAAGCATGAACCCGGGTGACGTGCTCTACATCCCCCGCGGGCAATACCATGACGCTACCGCCACCAGCGACGCCTCTTTGCACCTCAGCTTTGGTATAGAGCGACCTACCGGCCTCGATTTTATGAAGCTACTGTCACGATCCCTACCCGATGACGCCTTATTCCGGCAGGAGTTGCCGCATGTGGACGACGTCGAGGGTTACCAAGTGCATCTGCGCAAGCTCGCAGATCGTTTGCATGACATCATCGCCGCTAGCGATACTGCCAGCCAAACACGCCGAGAGCTGCGGCGACGCACATACCGCAACTCGCTACATCACTTCTCGCTACCCACGCGCGATATGATGGAGTCCTATCGCGTCCGAAAGCACCACACAAAGCTAAGTGAACAAGGTAACCATCATGTGTTGCAGACGGCGCACGCGCAGGCCACACTTTCGGTTGACCAGGCCAAGATTGTCGAGTGGGTACTAGAGCGTGACTGGTTCACTGCCGACTGCCTAACGGAGGCGTTCAACGGGCATGCGTCAAGCACGCTCACAGAGATGCTTACTCAGCTTGCCGAAATGGGTGTCATCGAGCACGTAGAGTAGCCGGTGGTCGACGCTTGCCTAGTCGGCTTGGTGTTTGTTTTCTCTGGTGACCCAACAGTTGAACGGGACGACGATGCGCTCGCTCTTACCCATGTATGGCAGCACCTCATGCATGAGCCAAGAGGGGAATATCACCAACTGACCTTCCCTGTGCTCTAGGTAAATCGGCGTTGTTCCGAAGGTGGGGCTGACCCGTTCATTGCCTGGGTCGACGTGCATCAACGCGGCGACGCGTGAATCGTAGAACTTGACGGCGCCACTTTCAGGGCGATCATCCACCTTATCACCGGCGCTAACACAATAAATCCCCGACCAAGACCCATTCGGATGGTAATAGGATAGACTAATAGCCGCCGTAGCGGGTGATATGAAACCAGGGGTGATAGTGGAAGCACAAATCGTCCATTCGTTCTTTGGTATAGCCGTTTAGGGTGGCCATTAAATCGCGCAACACGTGATGGCACTCACGAGCCAGCCGTTGTACGGGCGGATCCGGCCAACTAAACAGATCAAAGGTGCTTTCAAACAAATCACCAACCTGGGTGCTGATTTTATCTGGGTTTCGATGCTGGTCGCCCTGTTTCTCTTTGCGGCGAAAAAGTTCGGTGAGTGCACGATGTCGCCGCGCTGCGGCAGCTTCACCGTGATTATCGGCGTGGCAAACCAGCTGCCGATGTCGACGTCAGTCTTCGTTACATCAGCGCCTTAGCGTGTTTGTCAGCCAAGGCGAAAACTTCCAGCGCCATCTAACTTGTGATGAGAAGTTGTGCGCGAGGTCACGCGTTAGTGAGATAGGATCTGACTGAGAAATAGTTTCGTACGGTCGAACTGTGGGTTGTTGAAGAACTCTTCCGGGGTATTTTCTTCGATGATCTGGCCCTCGTCCATGAAAATAACACGGTTAGCAACTGTCTTGGCAAAGCCCATCTCATGGGTAACACAAATCATGGTCATGCCGTCTTCCGCCAGCTCGACCATCACGTCCAACACCTCCTTGATCATTTCAGGGTCGAGCGCCGATGTTGGTTCGTCGAACAGCATGCACTTGGGATTCATGCACAGCGATCGGGCAATAGCGACGCGTTGCTGCTGGCCGCCGGATAGCTGACCCGGATACTTCTTGGCCTGCTCAGGGATCTTTACGCGCGTGAGGTGTTTCATGGCGCTTTCCTCGGCCTCGCGACGCGACATGTTGCGTACCCAGATGGGCGCGAGACACACATTCTCGAGCGCGGTGAGATGGGGAAAAAGATTGAACTGCTGGAATACCATGCCGACTTCGCGCCGGACTTGTTCCACGTGCTTGAGGTCACCGGTAAGCTCGGTACCTTCGATGATGATCTGCCCACGCTGGTGTTCTTCGAGTCGATTGATGCAGCGGATCAGGGTCGACTTGCCCGAACCCGAAGGCCCGCAGATGACGATGCGTTCACCCTTGTGGACGGTTAGGTTGATGTCCTTGAGGACATGGAAAGACCCATACCACTTGTGCACGTCGATCATCTGGATCATGACTTCTCTAGAGACGGTCATTCGTTTGGTTGGGTTGCGTGCCTTTTTGGCCATACTGTCCTCCTGGCAATCTTCTCAGCGCTTCACGTGGTTGGCCTAATGACCGGTGTGCAGTTTTCTCTCTAGGTACTGGCTATAACGCGACATGCTAAAGCAGAAGAGCCAGAAGCCAAAGGCGGTAAAGACATAACCTTCGACCGAGAAACCAAGCCAGTCTGGATTGGTAGCCGCCAATTGGGCCATCCCCAGAAAATCGAACAACCCGATGATGAGCACCAAGGTCGTGTCTTTAAAAAGACCAATGAACGTATTCACGATGCCGGGAATGACGATCTTGAGCGCCTGCGGCAACACAATGAAGCCCATCATTTTGGGGTAGCTCAAGCCGAGCGCGCCGGCGGCCTCGAACTGGCCTCTGGGAATTGCCTGTAGCCCGCCGCGTACCACTTCCGCCATATACGCGGCCGAGAACAGCATCACCCCGAACAAGGCGCGCAACAGTTTATCGAACGTCATGCCCTCGGGCATGAACAGCGGAAACATCACCGATGACATGAACAGCACCGTGATCAACGGTATGCCGCGCCAGAACTCGATGAAGCCGATACACACTGCCCGCATAATCGGCATGTTGGAACGCCGGCCTAGCGCCAGCACGATGCCAATGGGGAACGAGGCGACAATGCCTACGATCGCAATAACCAGGGTCAGGAACAGGCCACCCCATAACGGTGTCTCCACCTCGGGTAGCGCGCCTTCCCTTATACCGGCGAATAAGGGCTTGGCATTCACGGTCCAATCCAAAGCGCCGAAGTTGAGAAAGTCCGGCGGCCCGGTAAACACCAAATAGGCGACGACCACATAGGCCGGCAATATTAACCGTGCCAGCCACCCGGCTTGGCTCGACCGTACGCCATAGCCCCATGGGCACACGGCTGCCAGCGCCAATGCGGCCGCGGTCAGCGGTACCGACCAAGGTGGCGACGAACCGGCGATTTCCGGCCACGCCCACAGCGGGAACATGAAACCGATAAAGGCGACCATGGCGGCGGTGATAGACAATTTCCAAAAGTTCTCGGCGATGACGTTCCGCCATGGCGACAACATCAGGCCGGCCACCAGCGCAAGCGGCGCTGCGATCGCAAGTATCACGCCGATGACCGCGGCCCAGGTGGGGGCGCCGTAGAGTAAGCCAGCGGTCCACGTAGATGACGCCGATAGGCCCCACACGGGCACCAGCACCAGCAATACGATGGTGATGATGGCGCTTCGTTGGCGCCAAATGCCGAGAAGTGGCAGTAAGGCCAGAATGCCTAAGGCCAACGCCGAGTACTGCATCAGGCGATACGGCCATGCCGCGACGGCGGCTTGGGAAAATCCACTCAACAGATAGAGCGCAATTACGGGGTAGATAACCAGTAGGAATAACACGAGCCAGTGTTTCCAGCGAAACTGTGGGATGAACAACGGGATCATCGCCGCCACCAGCAACACGTAGGCGGTGTACACCCGCCATAGCTCTTCGACCGGATAGCGTCCAAACATCAGCTGTTTGAACCAGACCTTGATGAACACCCAACACGCGCCCTCTCGACTACAGTCCTCGCGCGTGCTACCGACCCAGTCGGCATCGATGAATACCCACTTGATAATCGGAGGAATGACCTGATAGACGATGTAAAGCGCGATGATGCTTAGGATGATGTTCCACCACGACGAAAATAGATTGGTGCGCAGCCAGCCGATGGCGCCAACCGTAGTCGCCGGTGGCGCTAGATCGGGGTGTTTGCCGGGTTCGTAATGGCGCGTTTGTTCTTCCATTGTTATCGCTCCACCAGCTCCATTTTCTTGTTGTACCAGTTCATGAATGCGGAAATCAGCAGACTGAGGGTGAGGTACACCGCCATGGTCATACCGATAATCTCCACCGCTTGACCCGTTTGCATCAGCGCCGTACCCGCGAACACCAACACCAGGTCGGGGTAGGCAATGGCGGCCGCCAATGACGAGTTCTTGGTGAGGTTCAAATATTGACTTGTCAGCGGCGGAATAATAATCCGCAACGCCTGGGGGATGATTATTAACCGCAACGTTGGCCCCGGCCTGAGACCGACCGCGTAGGCCGCTTCCGTCTGGCCGTGACTAATGCCCATGATGCCGGCCCGCACGATCTCGGCGATGAACGACGCCGTATACAGGGAAAGCGCCAGTACTAAGGCGACAAACTCCGGGATCATTTCCATGCCGCCTTGGTAGTTGAAGCCCTTGAGCACCGGGATCTCCCAACTCATCGGGAAACCGGTGACCGCTGCCGCCAGCAACGGCAATCCCAAGAGAACACCAAGCGCGACATAAACGGTATGAAACTGCTGCCCCGTTTGCTCTTGGCGTTTGTGGGCCCACCGTGCAATGAAAATTATCGCCACAATGGCAACCACCAGGGCTATGAGTATCGCCATGAATCCGGGCTCGGGGATCAGTTTCGGTGAAAACAGGCCACGATTGTTGAGAAAGAAGCTATCGAACATCGATATGCTTTGGTGTGGGCCCGGCAACACCCGAAGCACCGCGAAGTACCAGAAGAACAGTTGCAGAAGTAACGGAATATTGCGCAGTATTTCGATGTAGACGGCGGCCAGCTTGGCGATGAGCCAGTTGCTCGAAAGCCGGGCAACACCGATGGTGAAGCCAAGTATGGTCGCGAATATGACACCAATCACGGAAACCAATAGGGTGTTTATGATGCTGACCACAAAGGTGCGAAAGTAGGTGTTTTCCTCCGAATAGTCGATAAGCGTCATGGAAATGCTGAACCCGGCCGTCTTACCTAGAAAATCGAAACCGGATGCAATACCTTGCCTGGCCAGATTGGCTATCGTGTTACTAACCAGGAAAAAGCAAGCGATGAAGATGCCGCCTAGCACGAGCACCTGGAAGAACACCGCTCGGTAGCGGGGATCGTTCCAGACCGGTGGTTTAGCTGGCGGTTTTGCCAGCACTGGCGCTTCTTTTTGTTCGCCGGCCACGGTCGCTCTTTTTGGTTATTGCCCTAGAAGCCTGGGGAAGCGAACCGACGTGTGCCCGGCGAGCCGGACACACGTCTCGATTACACTAAATAACAGATGCAGTCGTTTATCGGACTGGCATCGGATACTGCAGACCGCCCTTGTTCCATAGCTCGTTCACGCCACGGCTCAGTTTAAGCGGTGTGTTGGGGCCGACGTGTCTGTCATAGCTTTCGGCATAATTCCCAACCTGTTTAATGATGTTATATGCCCATTTTACGTCAAGACCGAGGTTTTTGCCCAGGTCGCCTTCTTTGCCGAGTAGACGCAGAATGACTGGGTTCTTGGAGCTCCTCATCTTGTTGACGTTCTTGGAGTTCACACCGTATTCTTCAGCCTCGAGCATGGCATACAGGGTCCACCTGACGATATCCAACCACTGGTCATCGCCATGGCGTACCACCGGTCCCAGCGGTTCTTTCGAAATAGTCTCTGGCAATACCATGTGGGCATCCGGGTTCTTTAGCTTCAGGCGTTGTGCCGCTAAGCCGGAACGGTCAGTCGTGTAGACGTCGCAACGACCGGCGTCGTAAGCCGCAACCACCTCGTCTGCCTTCTCAAACACCACCGGTTTGTAGCTCATATTGTTGGCGCGGAAGAAATCGGCCATGTTCAACTCAGTGGTGGTGCCGATATTTACGCAAACCGAAGCACCTTCAAGCTCTTTCGCACTCTTCAGGCCCAACTTCTTTGGCACCATGAAGCCTTGGCCGTCGTAGTAATTGACGCCAGCAAAGTTGAGGCCCAGTGCGGTATCACGAACCAACGTCCAAGTCGTATTACGCGACAAAATATCTATCTCACCCGACTGTAGTGCGGTAAAGCGCTCTTTGGCCGACAGCGGTGTGTACTTGACCTTGTCAGCCTTGCCAAAAATGGCGGCGGCCACTGCGCGACAGAGATCGACGTCGATTCCCGTCCAGTTGCCTTGTTCATCGGGGTTTGAGAAGCCGGGTAGACCCTGGCTAACCCCGCACTGAACGTGGCCCTTGCGCTTGACGTCGTCTAGCGTGGCAGCCTGAGCGACACTGGCCAACATCGCTAATGCCGCAGATACGGCGACAATTCTAAAGAAACTCATGGTAACCCCTCCAATTGTTAGGTTTGTTAGCATGCCCAAGGGTATGGACACCTGACCCCCGGTACAAGCACCCGCTTGGTATTGACCCCTTGGACGCTGAGGTCCTTGAGGCATACCGGGGTGAAGCGCTAGCATACCAGCTACCGCGCTCTCAAGCCATTTCCAGTCAAAACAAGCCTATGATTTTGTGTGGCAGTCGAGGCTAGGTGGGGTGGCCCCTCGCTGACCCAGCGGAAGACCTAGGCCAAAGCTCCAACCGAGCTGTCTGCACTTATCGTGCAGCGAGCGCTATCGTGGCGTCGCCGATCGGGAAGCAGGTAGACGGCTAACTGCGGTAGCGATATTCTCTTTCGAACCTCTGGTCTTTAGACGTAACTGAAGGTAAAAAGCGATGCAAATTAGGGAACGCGCGCAAGAGGCGGCGAAAAATCTGTACGGCATTCTGCAAGCCGCACCATCGGCTGAGCTCGAGGCGCAAGTGGTTAAGGTCATAGAGCAGACCATGATCGACACGCTGCTTGAGGAAGGTGAGCGATGTGCCAAGGTGGCCATGGACTGTTGCTCTGCTGATCGCGATTTGGCGCACAAGGTGGCCGATGAAATTCGACGCGCCAATACTGCGCTAATAGCCAATCTCTCGAGCATGCGCTAAGTGCCACGATCGGTGGGCCGCAGTGCAATGGATCGCCAGCGGTGGCGGCATACATCCCATGCGGGCCGCCATACGGCAGCGATCTTTATATGATCCCTTGCCAACGTCACCTATTCGATCTGCCTGATGATGTCGCCTATCTGAACTGTGCCTATCTATCACCGCTGATGAAGGCAGTCATGCGGGCCGGACAGCAGGGAGCCAAGCTTGAGGCGAGCCCCTGGGAGATCACCCCGCGGGACTTCTTTACAACCACAGAGATCGCGCGCGAGCTATTCGCCCAGGTCGTTAATGCCTCCGCCAACGATATTGCTATCGTGCCGGCCGCCAGTTACGGGATTGCGACAGCCGCCCGCAATGTACCGCTTGAACGGGGCCAGACGATCGTCTTGTTGGAGGACCAGTTTCCATCAAATGTCTATACGTGGCGTGAACGCGCTAAAGAAACCGGTGCCCACATCGCCACCGTGCGTAGACCGTCGAACGGAGACTGGACCGAAGCCACTGCTAGCCAGATTACAGAACAGACGGCGGTTGTTGCGTTGCCGAACTGTCACTGGACCGATGGCGGGCTTTTGGATCTCTCAGCGATTTCAAATGTGTGCCGGCGAATGGGCGCGGCCATAGTGTTGGACATTACCCAGTCGGCCGGTGCGATGCCGTTCGATGTACAGCAGGTGCAACCCGATTTTTTGGTTGCGGCCGGTTACAAGTGGCTATTGGGACCTTACTCCTTAGGATTCTTATATGTTGCGGCGAAGTGGCAACAGGGCGAGCCGCTGGAACAAAACTGCTTGGCCCGAGAAGGCAGCGAGGATTTTGCTGGGCTTGTCAATTACCGCGATGAATTTCAACCTGGCGCACGTCGTTTTGACATGGGCGAACGCGCGAATTTTCAGTTGTTGCCTATGGCAGTCGCCGCTTTGCGCCAAATTCTTGACTGGCGTATAGAAGAAATCGCGCTCACACTGGCACACATGACGGCGACCATCGCTGAGCGGGCGCACGCGCTGGGGTTAACGTCTGTACCAACACCATTGCGTGCGGGACATTTCCTGGGCTTGCGTTTTCCGGCAGGACCGCCAGCGGGGCTTCTTGAAAAACTCACCGCGGAGAAAATCTTCGTGAGCATACGTGGAGATTCCCTGCGGGTGACGCCTCATCTCTACAACACAGATGCCGATGTCGATCGACTTTTCAATGTACTACAAGCTGTCGTTTAGCGAAGCCTTCCATAAGTTCGAATTGGCGGTTTGATGCCTATTGGACGTCGCACGTGCACGGGCGGACATGCCTGACTGCGAGAGTCGTATTCATGTTAATCATTGTGGTGCTGCATTGATGCCGGAAACGGTGATCGATGCGGTCAAGAACCACATTGACCTGGAGGCCGCTATTGGTGGCTACGAAGCGGCAGAGACGGCGCCTGCTAGCATCGATAATGTGTACACATCGGTGGCACGGCTGTTGAACTGTGCGCCAGAGGAAATCGCCATCGTTGAAAATACCACGCGTGCATGGGACATGGCGTTCTATGCTATGGACATTTGCTGATTCGAACGCTAGCAGGTCGAACTTTACCCGATCCCGTGCGAGCAATAGAAATATCCGGAGAAAATCGGGACTTCCGAGCGAAATCGGCCCTGAATCAAACTACAGGTTGCTCAATCACCCACGGCTCGTCGCTGGCGGACTTGGCCCATTCTTGCATAGCGGGCCACCGCCAAACTGCGTCACGGTAGGCAGCGCCGATGTGATCAAGCTCTACGTCATAGGTAATGAAACGACTCACAACCGGCGCGTACATGGCATCGGCGATCGTAAACGGGCCGAACAGATAGTCGCCACCGCCACCGAATCGATTCCGACATGCACGCCATAGATCGGCGATGCGATCGATGTCTTTGTCAACGCCGTGGCCGCGCCCTTTGCCGGGATAACGCCCGCGCACATCCATGGGCATGTGGGTCCGAAGCGCCACTAACCCTGCGTGGATCTCATTGCTGACGGCGCGGGCGACAGCGCGCGCGCTGGAATGCGATGGCCACAGTTTGGTGGTTGGAAACAACTCGGCTAGGTACTCGGCGATCGCGAGCGATTCCCAGATGGTTTCGTCGCCGTGCTTCAGAACCGGCACCCGCTCGCTCGGCGAGTGCGCCCGAAGTTTCTCTTTTGTCTCCGGCCGATCGAGGGGAATCACTATTTCTTCAAAAGGTGCGCCGGTTTGCTTTAAAACCAGCCACGCGCGTAGGGACCACGATGAGTAGTTCTTGTTGCCGACAACGATGCTTAAATCATTCATGCTGACGCGCCAGTGCGCTGAAATATGGCGACAATTTTAGCGGATGCACGAGTATCTCGCGTGTGCGAAACTAGCAGCGTATATGGTTGCAAGCAATCAAAACCCAGTGCTCGTGGATGTATCGCGCGGCGACATGATCGAAAGTCGACATCGAGGCGCGGTAGCGGTTGTCGATGCACGCGGCAATGTAATGGCCGCGTGGGGTGACATCGAGCGACCGGTATTTGCTCGTTCGGCCATTAAGCCATTACAAGCACTGCCGTTGGTCGAAAGCGGAGCGGCTGAAAACCTAGAGGTAAGCGATGAAGAACTCGCGCTCGCCTGCGCATCCCATGGCGGTGAGCCCGAGCATGTGCAGACGGCGAACAGTTGGTTGCACCGAATCGGGTTGCGCCCCGATGACCTCGAGTGCGGCGCTCATCTACCGATGTATCAACCAGCGGCAGCGGCACTGTTGCGATCTGGCGATGCCCCCTCAGCCTTGCATAACAAGTGCTCTGGCAAACACGTAGGGTTCTTGGCGACGGCGGTGCATTTGGGCGAGCCAACCCACGGTTATAGTCATGCTGACCATCCCGTGCAGCGACGTGCGCGTCAAACACTAGAGGACATCAGTGGCGAGAAACTGACGGACGCGCCGACCGGGATTGACGGTTGTGGCATACCGGTAATCGGCCTGTCGCTGCGTGCAACCGCCTATGCCATGGCCAAGCTTGGCAGCCCCCACGACCTGCGGGTGGAACGTGCTCGCGCCTGTGAGCGCATCGTGCAAGCGATGGGCATCGCACCGTTTATGGTTGCCGGCAGCAATCGGTTTTGTACCGAGGTGATGCGAGTGACAGGTAGCGGTGCGATCGTAAAGACAGGTGCCGAAGGATTTTACACGGCGGCGTTACCTATTAAAGGATTGGGGGTCGCACTCAAGATCGATGATGGTGCCAGCCGTGCCGCCGAGGTAGCGATGGGCGCCGTCTTGCAGTATCTGGAGATACTCCATGATTCGGCCATTCAATCGTTGGCCGAGCAACTCGAACCGCCCGTGCGAAACTGGGCTGGCACGCCTGTGGGCCGAATCTCTGCAACCTCGGGTTGGCCTATTTGAGGTTCATTTAGGTTGCTTTTTATCTACGCATCATCATGCTCGTACCTATCTTCTAGCCCGATCGGCGCGACTCGTAGCATCACCGCATCGCCAGCAGACTAATTCCCTGTGACTCCGGGGAAGGTTCTCTAGGTTTGGAGATGAAACATGTGGCTAACAGCGTGCTAAGTCAGGACGAAAGCCAAACGACTTGTTTGTAGGCGGCGTTATGAGTCTGCTCTGTGTGGCGGTGATCACCGTATTTGTGCTGGTGGAGAAAGCCGTGCCGCTAGGGCACGTAATTGGTAAAGCAGCAGCGGGGCTGATGATTTTGGTAGGCTTTGTGATGGTATTGAATGGCTGAGTCTGGATTGGCAGAACACTATTTCGCCTACGGCTCCAATCTGTCGATGCGACAGATGCGGACCCGCTGCCCGTCTGCACGTCCGTTATCTCGTTGCAGCCTACAAGATTGGCGCTTGAGTTTTGTCCAGCCACACGAGGGTTGGAGCGGCGGGGTTGCTGGTATTGTGCAAGCAGCCGGCGGCATCGTGCATGGGGTGGTCTACGAACTCTCTCACGAAGACCTCATTCGACTCGATGGCTTCGAGCCGGTTGAAAGCGGCGGTTACAAACGTATGATGACGCATGTGCGATTGTCGACGGATGCGACACTAGAGTGTTGGGTGTATATCGGCGATGTCTATCGCGGCACGCCGTTTGCGCCATCGGTGCGCTACTTACAGACCGTGCTCACCGGAGCCCGTGAGCACGGTCTGCCCGAAGATTACATCGATTGGATAGTGCGAGAGTTTCCGCCCTGCGACATCTGATTTGCCGCGTGGACAGCACGTAACTAGCCAGCGGGTGTATGGCTTTGCTTGGTACGGGTGAGAACTAGCACATTTCCGGCCAATGCCATGACGACGCCGATGAATACGGGGCCACTCCATGTGTAGCTTTCGAACAGCGTTGAAAGCACCAGGGCGACAATCGGAAACATCACACCAGTGTAAGCGCCTCTGTCTGCACCGATACGCCCGAGTAGGCTCAGGTAACAACCAAACGCAATGACGGAGCCGACTATCGAGAGATAGGCCAAGGAACCGACATAACTCAACGACCAATCAAAACGAAACTCAACGCCAACCACCAATGCAACGATGGTCGTCAAGGCGGCACCATAGGCCATACCAAAAGTATTACTTTCGATCACGCCTAGGCCAGTACGTTGATTTCGTAACGACGCCATATTTCCCAGTGATGCGAACCAAGTGGCGACTAGCGCCAGACTGACCCCGACTATGGTCGCACTGGAGGCGGAAAAGGCTTGAAACTCAGGCCAGAACACCAATGTGATACCAAGTAGACCCAAACTAGCACCAGCCAGCACGCGAGCACGTATGGGTGTACCTAATAGCATTGCCCCATTGACGATGTTCATGAATACGATGGTCGAGAAGATGACCGCGATTAGACCGCTGGTCACATGCTCAATAGAGAAATAGAAGAGGATGTAATTGAGACAAAAAAGAAATGTGCCTTGTAGGGCCATAAAGCCGTGGTCGCGCAGGCCGAATCGCAGCCCCCGGCGAGTGACCAGACAAAACACCATGAGTACAGCAGCAGCAAGCGCAAAACGATAGGCAACAGACCATATGGGATCAACCACACCCAGTTGGAACGTAATCGCCAACCAGGTCGAACCCCATATTAGGACGGTGAACAAATAGAGCAGTTGATACGGCATTGATTGGCCTCGGGCGCCGGTTTTTAAAACACCAGGGGCAATGGTAATCTAGTTGTCTGTTCCGCGAGCGGCCCGCTGTCGTCGAATTTGAGCTGCGAAGCCCAACAATCAGAAACAGGAGAATCACATGACTGGCGGCAGCTCCCCATCCCAGCACTCACTGGCGCGGACACCACTTTACGCCCTGCACCTAGAGTTGGGGGCCAAGATGGTGCCGTTCGCGGGTTACCACATGCCGGTACAGTATCTTCCCGGCATTATTGAAGAGCATCAGCATACACGTACGCATGCCGGTTTGTTCGATGTATCGCATATGGGGCAAATCCGTTTGCGTGGCAGTGGGGCAGCAGCAGCATTAGAGTCGCTGGTACCGGTCGATGTAATCGACCTCGAACCAAATCGCCAACGCTACGCGTTATTTACAAACGACGCTGGCGGCATCCTCGATGACCTGATGATCAGCAATGCCGGCGACTCCCTATTCGTAGTGGTGAACGCGGCTTGCAAGCAGCAGGATGAGGCTCATTTGCGTAAGCATTTGGCCGCCAGCTGCGAGATCGAGGCCTTGACCGATCGCGCACTACTCGCACTGCAAGGTCCCAAGGCGGCGATAGTGATGGATCGACTGGCACCGTCAGCGTCTGGGCTTTTATTTATGACTACTGGTCGCATGCAAATCGCCGGCGCCGATTGTTTTGTCAGTCGATCCGGATATACGGGCGAGGACGGCTTTGAGATCTCGGTGGCCAACGACCAGGCGGAAACACTGGCACGCACGCTATTGGCTGAGGATGAAGTAGCCGCCATTGGCCTGGGCGCGCGTGATTCATTACGCCTGGAAGCAGGTCTTTGTCTTTACGGCCATGATATCGATACCCAAACCACACCGGTAGAGGCCAGTCTAAACTGGGCGCTGTCCAAGGTGCGTCGGCACGATGGTGCGCGGGCTGGCGGTTTTCCGGGGGCAGATGTAATCCTGGGCCAACTCGCGGGCGGGGCCATCCGTAAACGCGTCGGCATTCGCCCACAGGGAAGAGCGCCGGTGCGGGAAGGGGCAGAGCTGGTCGACGCCGAGGGTGCCAAGGTAGGGTTGGTCACTAGCGGTGGTTATGGGCCTACCGTAGGCGGCCCAGTGGCCATGGGTTATGTTGATACTGCGCTCGCACGCCCGGATACCGAGCTCCAAGCCATAGTGCGCGGCCGACAACACCCAGTAAATGTCGTTAAGCTCCCTTTTGTTAAGCAACGTTATCATCGTGGATAAGCTTACGGCCGAGGACCAGAAATGAATCATCACCGTAAGCGGTCCTTGTCCTTACAACTCGTTAGTTAAAATCATCCCGGAGACATTCATGCCACAGTCACGACGCTCTTTGGAAGAACTGGAAATGCGCGGCGATTTTATCCGTCGCCACATCGGCCCCGGAGAGGAACAGATAGCCGAAATGCTGAGTGCTTTAGGGCTGGATTCGCTCGATGCATTGATAGATAAGGCAGTGCCGCCCGCCATCATTTCGCCCGATGCACTCGATTTACCGCCAGCCAAAAGCGAGCGTGCGACAGTGACCTATATGCGTAGGATGCGCGAAAGAAACAAGGTCTTTGTTTCCATGATTGGGATGGGTTATTCCGGTACGATGTTACCGGGGGTCATCAAACGCAATGTCTTGGAAAATCCTGGCTGGTATACGGCCTATACGCCCTATCAGGCGGAGGTTAGCCAAGGTCGACTGGAAGTGCTCTTGAGTTTCCAGCAAATGATTATGGATCTCACCGGGATGGAACTTGCGAACGCCTCGCTATTGGATGAAGCCACCGCCGCGGCGGAGGCGATGGCCATGTCAAAGCGAGTGTCCAAGAGTAAATCTAATACATTCTTTGTATCGCATGACTGCCATCCACAGACCATCGCGGTTGTGCAGACACGTGCCCGGCCAATGGGATTCGAGGTTGTTGTTGGTGACGTCTACCGGGAGCTGGGTAAACACGAGTATTTCGGCGTCTTGCTTCAATATCCCGGATCGAGTGGGGCTGCCCATGATATTAGCGAAGTAAGTGAACAGGCCCACAACCAGCAAGCGTTGGTCACGGTGGCGACCGATCTCCTGAGTCTCGTGTTGTTGAAGCCACCGGGGGAGATGGGTGCAGACATTGTCGTCGGCAGTGCTCAGCGCTTCGGCGTACCGACGGGATACGGGGGTCCACACGCTGCCTTTTTTGCCACCCGCGATGCCTATAAACGTTCCACCCCTGGACGCATCATCGGCGTGTCGATAGATGCGCAAGGCAAGCCGGCGTTGCGGATGGCGTTGCAAACACGCGAGCAACATATCCGCCGTGAAAAGGCCACCAGCAATATTTGTACATCGCAAGTATTACTTGCAATCATTGCCGCACTATATGCGATCTACCATGGACCCGATGGCTTATCAATGATCGCGGGCAAAGTGCATCGCATGACTCTAATCCTTGCCGAGGGACTGCGGCGTCTTGGGTTCAACGTCGTACATGACACCTTCTTCGACACATTGACAGTTCGTGTGCGCGGCCAAGCGGCTCGTATTGCGGCACGCGCGCGTGAGTCTCGTATCAACCTACGCATTGTTGATGCTGATCATTTGGGTATCTCCTTCGACGAAACAACGCGTCGCACTAACTTGAGGACACTCTGGCGTGTCTTTGCCACCAAGGCCAGTGAGCGCCTGGATATCGACGAGCTCGATGCTGCGGTGCAAGACTGCATCCCAGAGAACCTGCGTCGCACGAGCAAGTTCTTAACTCACCCGGTATTTCACCTCTACCATGCGGAAACGGAGATGCTGCGTTACTTGCGATGGTTAGCGGCCAAAGACATCGCGCTCGATCGGGCTATGATCCCGCTCGGTTCGTGCACCATGAAATTGAATGCGACTACCGAAATGACCCCGGTTACCTATCGCCAATTCAGCGCCATGCACCCGTTTGCACCACTGGAACAAGCGCAGGGCTATCAGCAGTTGTTCGAAGAGCTCGAGGATATGCTGTGTGAGATAACCGGATTTGACGCGATATCGATGCAACCCAATGCCGGCTCACAGGGCGAGTACGCGGGCTTGTTAACCATTCGAAAATACCATGAGACACGGGGGGAAGGGCACCGCGATATCTGTTTGATTCCGGCATCGGCGCACGGTACCAACCCTGCCAGCGCTCGAATGGCAGGCCTGAAAGTAGTGGTTGTTGCCTGTGATCAACAAGGTAACGTCGATGTAGAAGACTTAAAGGCAAAGTCGCAGCGACACCGCGATAATTTGGCAGCACTAATGATTACCTATCCCTCAACGCACGGCGTGTTTGAAGAAGCAATTCGGGAGATCTGTCAGATCATTCATGATCATGGCGGGCAAGTTTACATGGATGGTGCTAACCTGAATGCGCTTGTCGGAATTTGCAAACCGGCCGACATCGGTGCCGATGTTTCTCATATCAATCTGCACAAGACATTTTGCATTCCGCATGGTGGTGGGGGCCCGGGGATGGGCCCCATTGGTGTCGTCGCTCATCTCGCTCCCTTCTTGCCCGACCATCCAGTCGTCGATGGCGTTAATCCAGCGGCGAGTGATGCCGGTACAATTGGTGCAGTGGCGGCGGCACCGTGGGGGTCTGCTGGTATCCTTCCTATCTCTTGGGCCTACATCGCGATGATGGGGGCGGCGGGATTACGTCGCGCGACGGAGGTTGCGATCCTAAACGCAAACTATATTGCCCATCGCTTAGCGCCACATTACCCGGTGCTCTATACGGGCAAGAACGGGATGGTCGCGCATGAATGTATCGTTGATTTGCGTCCGATCAAGGAATCTTGTGGCATCACAGTGGAAGATGTTGCTAAACGGTTGGTTGATTATGGTTTCCACGCACCAACTATGTCGTTTCCGGTAGCCGAAACACTAATGATCGAGCCCACCGAAAGTGAGGCCAAGCGTGAAATGGATCGTTTCTGTGACGCTATGATCGCCATTCGCAAAGAGATCGCGGCTATCGAAGCTGGCAAAGCAGACCCTGTCGATAATCTTCTACGCAACGCGCCACACACCCATCACTTATTGCTGGAAGACGAATGGTCGCGGCCTTACTCTAGAGAAGAAGCGTTCTTCCCATTACCTGCGCTACGTGAGGACAAATACTGGCCGCCAGTCGGCCGCATCGATAACGTCTATGGCGACCGCAATCTTATTTGTTCTTGTCCGCCCATATCGGATTACGAAAAGGTTGCCTAAGCGCTTGAAAATACGGCGCTAGTTTCCGTTGGCGCTTTTTGTTGGTTCAGGCAGGCAACCCGGGGTGTTTTCGTAACCGGTTGCCATTAGTTCCTCTGGGTGGGACGTAGACTCACCGCTTAGGCCCATCAGCTCTGTGACGTACTGCTTGAGATGTGCCAGTTCGTCGCTGGTGCGCCAAAGCTCCTCGGATAGCCTAGCACTGCGCAAAACGCTAGCTGGAGGCATGGGCGACTTCGGTCGTGCATCGGCAGATAGCTGCCACATGTGTAAGCGAAACAAGATTCGTGGCGCACACTGCGCAAGTTTAATGCGTACTTGCGTTGCATCGCCGTATAAGAAGTTTGGTGGGGAGTTGCTGGGTGTCCTATGACAGGTCGCGCAGTATCGATAGAAACTACGCACCGCAGCTTTTTCCTTTAAGCTTACCTGTAAGTTCAAGTCGGCGGGTGCGCTGCTCGAGGCGACATTTACCGGTGGCATGTTGGTTAAATCGTCGCAACACCAGTCTGTCGGCGTTAACCCTAGCTGCGAAAATAACGCCTGCATTACTTTTGTTCCGCGAAACGGTTCGCTAGAAAACACGTGGACCCGTTTTTTGTCCGACTGCTGCACGAGGGCGCTAATGGCGTCATTTACCGGCGTGAAATCGTCCATCAACGTTAATGTTGCAGTGCCGGTAAACTGTTCCTCCTGGGGAAACATTTCGTCGGTTGTTCTTGGCCAGCGGATCTGTATGCCTGCCACGGCGGTGCCGCTAAGCAAACGCACATGTCGCCCGCTGCGCCCGCGTGACACATCCAGATTCACAACCCAATGGCGGCCATTCGGCTGGATCACCCCCCCCGAGTGCGTGAGTCCGGTGAACAACGTACCATCTGTGATCACTAACGAGTTGATTGACCGGCTCGTGATTTTGCCGGCTTCAATGAGTACATCCGTTACTAGGTCGAAAGCCGTGCTGTCTTCTTCGCTCGACATATGGCACGCCACTGTGAACAGGTCGCCCGCCGCCAAGCGGCCCTGCCGTGTGAACTTACAGGGACCGCGAAAGTGCTGACGCCTCGCGCCCGTTTTGAGACCATGGCCAAACAAATAAGTATCCAGTCGGCGCAGTTCTGCTTCCGGGATGAACTCGGCGAGCCCAAGAATGACGCGGTTCAAATCGCGGTCGACCGACCAGGTCGTCAACGGTGGACGCGTGTTCAGAGGGTCGAGCTCCGCCGGCACCGCCGCCGGTGTTGCCGTCAGCAGCGGTTCGCGATTCGGAATGTTCGGGTTTGGAATGTAAAGACCACGGGGCCAACGTTTGCGCCAGTTTTTGCTCAGCAGTGGAACGAAGTAGTCCTTGTACAGGGGTGCCCGCTTATCAAAACGCGAAAACGCCCCCAAGCGATGCTGCAACATAGCAGCAAAGGCGCCAGCGCGGCAACGAATCGCCCGCGCTGGGTTTTGATCATCACTGCAGCCCTGACGCCAGAGCAGCTGGTAAGCAGAGAACAGGTTAGCGCGATCGGTGGCATTGTCGATCGCGGCGGGCGCAAGGCTTGGCGAATTGGCAGCCACGCCGTAAAATGCGGGCTGTTCCTTGAGCAGGCGCGCAGCAACTCCCCTGTTACCATTGGTCTCGTCCCAGGCGGCCTTGGGAAAGATCGGCGCTGCATTTTGGTGGCAACTGGTGCAGATGGCTCGACTGGCGTAATGTACTTGCGGTTTGCCTTCCGGCCCGTAGTTGGTAACGACTTGAAACTCGAAGCGAGCTGCGCTTTCGTTATAACTGATAACTTCGATAACCTGAGATTTTTCTTGATAGCCAAGAAACAGGCGGTCCTTTAATAGGATAAGTCTGCCGTGGGTTGTGCTTACTGGTTCCGTATCTACCGCCACGATCACGCGCGGATACTTGAAGAATTCTGGTGCGGCGGTATTTCGCTGTAAAGATCGGCCCAGTGGGATCAGCACCTTTTTCAGGGTTGAGTACCCAGACCGTTTCCGTGGCAGCTGTTGCTCGATGCGCTCAATCAGCCGGGTGAACGGAAACGGGAGGTCATAAGCACCGTTGTTACTGAATACAATGTCAAATGACGAACGACCTACCGGCGGCACGTCATCGCCAGGATTGTCTGGGTCGATCACCCATGTTGGCGCATAAGCCATATCACCCGAGCCCAGTCCCGCCGACAGATGGCCAACGGTTTTTTCCAGATTGAGGTGGCGGGCTAGAAACGCCTGCACTCGGGCGGCAGCATCCTCGTGGACCGCGCGTTGGTAGCGCAGCGTTGCGCCGCGGGCAGGGTTCTTGTTGGGGTTATAGGCATTTGTTAGATAGATGCCATCACCGATTTCCGGATCGTCGAAACCATGATAGGCATCCGCGTATACCTTGAGTTCGACCGGCCACGGCCCATCCTCGGCGCCACGTGCCATACGCTTACAGGGATCGGCCAAGGTCCAGTCGTCTTTGCCGGCGGCCAGCACCAGTACCGGTACTGTGAAACGTCCGCTCGCGGTGTCGCGACAACTTGGGCTCACTGCGACCGCGGCTTTGAACTTGTTCTCAAGCAGAGAATGCGCGCCGGCCTCGCTAACAACACTTAAGGATGCTGTATAAGCCCAACCGACGACGCCGATGCGCTCAGGGTCGACATAAGACAAGGTGGTGAGATAGTCGAGTGCGCCATAGGCATCGAATGTGCGTCCGCCAACAACTTCTCGATTCGACCATTCGAGCAACTTCTCGCACACGCCAGCCGCGTGCCGCGTAAAGAAGCTATTTACGAGCAGCGCTACGTAGCCCCAATTGGCGAGTTGGCGTACCCATTCGTGTTGGTAACGGCGAACCCCGCGGCAGTCGTGGATCATGACGACAGCGGGAAATGGTCCCGCTCCTTCGGGCTTGGCGATCAATCCGCGTAACGCAGTTCCGACGCGCGGTTCGAGTTCTATCCCTTGAGCCTTGGCACGCTTGATTTCGAGCTCGCTTGGAGGAGGGGATGCAGCGTTAAAACTAATCCACTGTGGTTCCAATGCCTCCATTGCGGACACGTCGGTCCACATGAGCACAAGCCCTAGCACCCCAATGATTATGGCGGCACGTGGCATTAACTGCTCCACCCGGGAAACCCGGGGCCCAACTTGCCAGGATGTGCTATTAGCCTCTGGCAAAGAAGTCTTTGAATCTTTTCACTACCGATTGTACATCATCCGTTGTGACATCGAGATGTGTGACTAATCGCGTGGTTTTGCCGGAAGCAATTAAGATCCCGTGTTGGCGCAAGAACTTAGCCAGCGGGTCGCAGTGGCTTTGGTTCATAGACACAAACACCATATTGGTCTGCACCTCCTGTGGATCTACTTCTAGTTTGTCCACAGACGCCAAGCCGTCTGCCAATTGCCGCGCATTTGCATGATCCTCCGCCAGCCTTTCGACATGGTTGTTGAGTGCGACAAGGCCGGCGGCGGCCAGTATACCGGCTTGACGCATACCGCCACCCAGTACCTTACGCCATCGGTGGGCTCGCTCTATCAGTGCCTCGGTGCCACAAAGTACAGACCCCACGGGAGCGCCTAGTCCTTTCGACAAACAGAAAGCAACACTATCGAAATGCTGTGCCATCTCGCGGACCGGGATATTGAGCTTGACCGCGGCGTTGAATACTCGTGCCCCGTCGAGATGTAGACGGAGTCCGTGTCGCTTGGCGAACGCCGACGCCTGTTCAATGTATTCTAGCGGTACCACCTTGCCCCCCTGTGTATTCTCTAGGCAAAGCAACCGCGTGCGGGCGAAGTGGTTGTTATCAGGCTTAATTGCGTTCGCGACGTTATCCAGGTTCAGCGACCCATCACTCTCAAACTCGAGGGGCTGGGGTTGTATGCTGCCCAAGACTGCGGCGCCGCCCCCTTCTAGCCGATAAGTATGTGCTTGTTGGCCGACAATATATTCGTCACCGCGCTCACAGTGGCTGAGCAACGCCACTAGATTGCACTGTGTGCCGCTTGGTACAAATAGTGCCGCTTCGGTACCTAGCATTTCGGCTGACCGCGCTTGTAGTTCATTGACAGTGGGATCTTCGCCGAAGACGTCGTCACCAACTATCGCGTCTGCCATCGCGGCTCGCATCGCCTGAGTGGGCCTGGTCACCGTATCGCTGCGCAAATCGATTGTTTTCATCCTAGCCTCATTGTTGTTTCGTTCGACGACGTGTGTTTACCAATGCAATACCTATCAAGATTAGTGTCAAGGCGGCAAGCGCGCGCCAGCTCGGCCGCTCGGCCAATAGTGCCATGCCCCATGCTACGCCCAATGCCGGGACCAGATAGTTGACTTGTGAGACAAACGTGGCCCCCGTCGCCTTGATTAGACGAAGATATATCAGCGCCGCCACGGCGGTGGGAAGTAGACCAAGCATAATCATGGCGCCGAGCGACTCTAGCGACGGTGACAAACTCCAGGGGCGTTCATAGGCCAGCGCCATGGGCAACATGATAAACGCTCCGGCCAAGGTTGAACCTGCTGCTAAGACACGTCCCGGGATATACACGTGGCGCCTTACGAAAATATTGGTCACGGCGTAGCATAGCGCGCCAAGCAGCACTGCTAACTCATAGGATACGTCGCCGTACAATCCCGTTAGCGATTGCCACCCTACTAGGATTATGATACCAGCCAAACTGACGAATATGCCTATTAAACGTCTGACCGTTAAGGGTTCGTCATGGGCGAACAAATGGGCCAGTACAGCAGTAGTGATTGGCACGATACCCATCAGAATAGCCGCTAGACCGCTCTCAATACGCAGCTCACCCCAGCTAATTAGGGTATAGGGCAGGGCATTACCGAAAAGACCAATGAACAGGCATACACCCCAGATCTTAAGGGTCATCGGTATGGTGTATCGCCCGTACACGGCAAACACGGTCAACATGATCGCCGCCAGCACCAATCGCCCGGCCGAAAGTGTCAGTGGCGGAATGGTTGCCACCCCCACCTTGATGAACATAAACGACGAACTCCAAATCGCGGCGAGCAGCAAGAGCAGTGCAAATTCGCGCCACCCGATCGAGAGCGCCTGGGCGGTCGAGGTAGAGCTAGCGTGAACCATATTTGAAGCTACATTTCTTGCCGCGGGAACACAGATAATGGTGTGGCAGTCGGAATGCTGCCACACGCAGGCTAGGTGCGACAACCGCTGGTGCTTGGCGCGAGCGCGGTAAGCGCTCATACTCAGCGCATGTATCGCTTTGCAGTTAGTCTGTTACTGATGGTATCGGTGTCTGCGTCGGTGGTTGCCGATCAGACCAACGAGCGTCTCGACACGTTGTTTGGGCTATTGCATGAAACCGAGAACCCGAGGGTAGGAGAACAGGTCACTCGCCAGATATGGACCATTTGGCGCGAAGTAGACAACGGGAATGCCGACACGCTCATGGATAAAGGCATTCGCGATATGCGCTTACAGCGTTATGATCAGGCGCTTATTACATTCAACAAAGTGGTCGAGATCGCACCCACCTATGCGGAAGGATGGAATAAGCGCGCTACATTGTTGTTCCTTATGGACGACTTTGTTGGCTCGGTCGCGGATATCAAGCGTACCCTCGCGCTTGAACCACGTCATTTCGGTGCCTGGTCTGGGTTGGGGTTGATTTATACACGCCTGGACAATGATGCGGCAGCATTGCGGGCATTTGAACAGGCATTGGAGGTTAACCCACATCTCCCGGGCGCGCGCCATAACGTTGAAAACATCAAGAAGCGCCAACAAGAAAAACTGATATAACGGGAGTGCGACCTTGCTGCCGCACGTCTCCGATGAAGTGGGTCGTATTAAACGCATACTACTACGTCATGCTGAGCACGCCTTTGTTGACGAGGCGACAATCGCAGACCGGTGGCAGGCGCTCAACTATCTCGGCCCACCCGATTTTGCGTCCGCTTGTGCCGAGTATCAGCGCTTCACCAGCCTGATTGAAGGTTTCGGCATCACCGTCGAGTTCCTGCCTACCGATGACCGCCTTGGCCTTGATGCGATATATGTGCGCGATGCTTCTGTGGTGGCGCCGGGCGGCATGGTTATTGCCAACATGGGCAAGCCCGCGCGCGCGGCGGAACCGATGGTCGCGGCCGAGGCCTTTGGGTCGTTGGGTATAGCCATCAAGGGATCTATCAATGGTGACGGCCGACTGGAGGGTGGCGACGTCGTCTGGCTCGATGCACAAACAGTGGCGGTCGGACACGGATACCGAACTAATGCCGAAGGCATTCGCCAGTATGCGCGGTTGTTAGGCGAGGATATCGAGATGCTTGTGGTGCCGCTGCCACATTGGCAGGGCCCACAAGATGTGTTTCATCTTATGTCCATGCTTAGCCCCTTGGATGGCGACTTGGCGCTTGTCTATTCACCGCTGCTACCCGTGCCATTTAGAGAAGCGCTACTCGCAAGGAATATCCGGTTTGTCGAAGTACCAACCGAGGAATTTGAAAGCCTGGGTTGTAATGTCTTAACAATAGCCCCGCGTTGTTGTCTGGTGCTCGCGGGTAATCCGCGTACAAGAGCGGCGCTTGAACGCGAGGGTGTGAAAGTACAGGAGTTCCAAGGCAAAGAGATTTCGCTAAAGGGAGGTGGTGGACCGACGTGTCTTACTCTTCCTATCGTCCGCGATTAATGCGCAGCCCTTTATCTGTGTGCGGTGCATAATCCGTCGGTCCTTTGAATCAAATGCATCGCGCCGGTGCATGGTACAACGGTTGTCCCACATGACTAGGTCACCCACGCTCCATTCTTGATGCCAAGTAAATTCCTTCTGGTTAGTGTGTGACCATAGCTCACCCAACAATGCCTCTGACGCATCTACATCCATGTCGACGACATAAGCGCGATGACGACGTCCAAGATATAACGTATCTCTGCCGGTCTCGGGGTGGGTTATGATTATGGGGTGTGCGGTGCCAGGACTCGTGCGCACATCATCGCTATTCTCCGTACCGGCGCGCAGATAGCCAGCGCTGTTGGTGGTGGCATCATGCTTGATGTAACGACCTTCGATCTTTCGCCGTAGTGAGTCCGGCATTGTCTCCAACACACGGTACATGTTCAGAAAGCTGGTACTACCGCCACGACGGGGTACCTCCCAGGCATACAACACACTGCCGATCGGTGGCGTCGGAATATAGGACATGTCGGTGTGCCATGCTGCTTCGCCACTGCCGAGACTACCGATTTCCACCCCATCTTCCACCACATTGGATATCACCAATATCTCAGGAAAACCCTCGACGTCTCGTGTTCCGTTTTCATTCGGTGGCGCGATGTCTAGCTCTCCAAACCGGCGGCTAAAGGCGACTAACTTGGCATCAGTGAGTTTCTGATTGCGGAAACGCAGTACCTGAAAGCGTATCCACACGTCGTGGATAGCTGTGAATGTAGCATCGTCGATGTGGGCGAGATCTATATCACGGATTTCGGCCCCGATAGCATCAGACAATGCAATGGTATCTAGCGGTTGTGTCATCATCCGGTGCCGCCAAGTCGGGGATCATCGATCAGCGTCGTCTCCTGTTTATACGAAACGAAGCCGATACGCTCGTATATGCTATGTGCCTTCGGGTGGTCCAAGTTACAAGTATGCACCCAGACCCGATTCGGTTCCTTATGCCATGCAGTTATTACCGTCCAATCGAGCAGATAAGGACCCAAACCGCGGCCCATGAATTCTGGCATAAGTCCAAAATAAGCAACTTCGATTTGGCCCTCGATTCGTCGGTCAAGCTCCACATAACCGGCAGGTACATCTTCAACGTAAAGCACATATACCTCTACATCGGGGTGCTGGATAATGGCTTTCAGTTCGTCATCCGCCATCGCTTGCCGCTCGTACCATAGCCAGGGCGCACCGACACTATTATATAAGTATCGATAGAACGACACGGTTGGGCGCTCGGCTCGTCTTATGCTGAGTCCTTCAATCGGCGGTTTCGCCGGCGAGCGAGCGGGGGACTGCTTCATTTCCAAGTAAGTGGTGACCACTCGCAGTTGGCCGTGTGGCATGGCGGTTGGCTCGCTATATGTCATGATCTTTTAGCCAACGTGACATCACAATTCGCGGTTCTGTTTCGTAACCAACCCTTTTGTAGAAGGTTCGAACCGGGTTATTGTCGTCGCGAATCATTAGTTCGACTTTACGGACTCCCTGACCGGCCAACCAATTCTCAGCATAGCGGACCATGGCACACGCGAAGCCGTTGCGCTGGAGCTTTTGATCGACCGCTAGGTAATATAGCCACCCCCGGTGGCCATCGCTGCCCGTCATAATGGTAGCAACCACCATTGTAGGGCTTTCGTTTTCTCCGAATACACCCACCCATAATTCACTGCTTGCGGGCCTCCGGCACAGCGCAATGTCCTCGGTTGGATCGTTTCATGGTCTTAGCAAACCGCACTCATTCCATAAGGCAACTACATTCTCGTAATCGGTCTCTTCGTACAGACGGATGTGAAGTACGGAGGTCATGGCATAACATGTCTTGTGATCACTTCATCCCCTAATTATACTTGCCTGTCAATTCCCGCAGCATATGATTTCGTAACTCATTGTTTAAGGCCTACGAATCGCGCGTAATTTCCGCCGCCGAGAACCAATCGTGAAAGAAGTTGTAATCATCGATGGTGTTCGTACCCCTATCGGCAAACATGGTGGGGCGCTGGCCGATGTGCGGCCCGATGACTTGTTGGCGCTTACGTATAAAGCACTCATGGAACGTACCGGCGTCGATCCCGGTCTTTTGGACGATGTCTACGCCGGATGTGGTAATCAGGCGGGGGAAGATAACCGCGATGTGGCACGGATGGCAGTTTTATTGGCTGGGTTTCCGGCGTCGGTCCCTGGTGTCACCGTGAATCGCAATTGTTCGTCTGCATTGGAAGCCGTCAATCAGGCGGCCAAGTCCATTTTGGCTGGCGAGGGCGATGTGTACATTGGCAGTGGGGTCGAGTGTATGAGTCGTGCCCCTTGGAGTATGCCCAAGCCTCAGCGTGTACCTACCACCACGGTACCGGTCATGCACGACACGACGGTAGGTTGGCGCTATAACAATCCAAAAATGGACGAGATGTATCCCATCGTCAGTCTCGGTGAAACGGCGGAAAATATCGCAGCCGAAATGAAGATAACCCGTGAGGACCAAGATACGCTCGCGTTAGAAAGCCAGCGCCGAGCCATTGCCGCCATAAACGATGGCAAGTTTGCGCAGGAAATCACCCCGGTAACCGTGCCGCAACGCCGCGGCCCGGCCAAGGTTGTCGATACCGACGAGCATCCCCGCTACTCCAACAACAACGGGCGCTATGAGCTTGCGACGAGTTTAGCTGAGCTCGCCAAATTGCGACCCGCTTTTAGGCGTGATGGTACCGTTACCGCCGGCAATTCCAGCGGCATTAACGACGGCGCGGCGGCACTATTATTAATGAGCCGCGAGAAGGCGAAAGCACTTCAACTCAAACCCATGGCCCGCTGGCTTGGTGCGGCTGTGGCTGGCGTTGACCCTGGGGTTATGGGGTATGGACCGGTCCCAGCCACTCGCAAACTGTTGCAGCGTCTCAATCTATCGCTCGACGAGATTGGACTTATTGAGATCAACGAAGCATTTGCCGCGCAAACACTTGGCTGTATGCGTGAGCTCGGCATGCGCCACGAGATCACCAATGTCAATGGCGGTGCTATCGCTCTCGGCCACCCCACTGGTTGTTCGGGCGCGCGTATTCTTGTCACCCTGTTGCACGAGATGAAACGTCGCGCGCCTGAAGCCAAGTCCCCCTTTTTTGGATTGGCGACGTTATGCGTTGGGGTTGGTATGGGCGTGAGTACCGTCATTGAGTGGCTCGGCGAGTGATTGCAATGGATCGGCCACTTTCGGGGGTCCGGGTTGTTGGCCTAGAGCAGTACATGGCGGGTCCCTATTGCACCATGCTACTCGCGGATGCCGGGGCTGAGGTTATAAAGATCGAGCGACCCAAAACCGGCGATCCACGTCGGTCTATGCCACCCTTTGTAGAAAAAGACGGTGTCAGGAAGGCGGCCGGGTTCATGGGTTACAACCGTAACAAGAAAAGCCTGGCTCTGGACTTCCGCAGTCCCAAAGGTCAGGAGGTATACACAAAGCTCGTCACCAATGCGGATGTGGTGGTTGAGAATCTGCGTCCCGGCTCGATGGATAGGCTGGGGTTGGGGTACGCGGATATAAAGACGACCAACCCCAAACTGGTATATGCCATTATCTCTGGATTCGGTCGGTTGCCGGGCTACGTGGGTCCTTATAGTGATCGCCCTGCATTCGATATCGTCGCGGAAGCCATGAGCGGCATCATGCACCTCGTCGGCTTTGAAGATAAACCACCGTCGTGGACCATCTACGGAATGGCAGATATTTATTCGGGCATGGTAACCGCCTTCGGTATCATGCAGGCACTGTTTATGCGTACGCGCACCGGCGAAGGACAGCTTGTCGACTCTGCCATGTACGACAATATGCTGTCATTGAACGAAGCCATGATTGCGCTTCATTCGGTAGCGGGCCAGTCACCACACCGCGGTCGTCCGCGCAACGCCTATCCACGAGGTGCCTACAAGGTACGCGATGGTTACGTGGCGGTGAACGTTCCCGACGAACGAATCTGGCGTCGTTGGTGCGAAACCATGAATCGTCTAGACCTCATCGATGACGCGCGCACCAATAGCGGTACCATGCGGGCACAAAACCGTGATTTCCTCGACCCAATCATTGATGAGTGGTTGGCCGGACTCACTCGGCACGAGGCGGTCGAAAGACTGAACGATGCAGGGGTACCCACTGGCCCCGTGCATACAGCCGAGGACGTATTCGCCTGTCCACAGGTCGAAGCCCGCGGTATGTTAATCGAGATTCATGATCCCGATGTCGGCGATTATCGGTTTGCCCGCACCCCACCCCATCTGTCCGCTGCGCCCGAGCTACCGTCCAAACCATCCCCTGATCTCGGCCAACACACACGTTCAATCTTGTCTGATTTCCTGGGCTACGACGCACAACAGATCGATGAGCTTGTTGCCGAGGGCGTGGTGGGGGTTGTTGATTGACTCGCACCACACCCCGCGACTGCGCGGTATCCGCACCGGTCTATCATCCTGAGGCGGCGGGTTCACGACCTATTTCGGACAAATAGCGGGGTACACCTGACCGCGCCAGGGCCCGGGTTGACCCGTGTTTTTATGCTAGCTGGTCCCAAAGCGGTTAATTTAATAGCGTTTCTCCCGGAGAATAGGCAGAATATTGCGACTGGACCGGGACGCCGCTAGCCGAATTTGAACGTTTGCGGCTTGGGTGGGCCGGGCCATAAACGCCGGGCACAGTGCCAGGCGTCATGAACGACAGCGTAATGTTGTTCGACCACAACCAGCGTTCTCGGGAAAACTGACATGGCCAATATTCCTGGGCCGCTGGGAAGACTTACCTAACGTGTTATGGAGGAGGATTCAATAATGATCTTCAAGAAACTATTCGTTGCATTGGCGGCAGCCTTCGGCCTGTCTTTGGTCGCGGTGAATGCCGGCGCCGTCGAGTTCGTCACCATCGGTACCGGTGGTGTAACGGGCGTGTACTACCCGACTGGGGGCGCGATCTGTCGACTTGTTAACAAGCGCAAGAAAGAGCACGGTATCCGCTGTTCGGTCGAATCGACGGGTGGATCCGTCTATAACCTCAACACGATCCGCGCCGGTGAGCTCGATATGGGCATTGTTCAATCCGACTGGCAGTACCATGCCTATAATGGCACCGGTAAGGACTCCTTCAAGAAAGCGGGTCCACACAAGGAACTTCGCGCCGTGTTTTCGGTGCATGCGGAACCAGTCAGTCTCATCGCCCGTAAGGACTCCGGTATTCGCCACGTGAAAGACCTCGTCGGCAAACGGGTCAACATCGGTAATCCGGGTTCCGGTACCGAAGCCACTTGGACTGTCATGTGGAAGGCTATGGGCCACACCAATGCAGATCTGAAGCTGGCCGCTCAGCTCAAGTCCGCCGAAACACCGCAGGCGCTTTGCGACAACAAGATCGATGCCTTCTTCTGGCTCGTCGGTAACCCGGCGGCCCTGAATAAGGAAGCGACCACTACCTGTGACGCGGTATTCGCCGAGGTCTCCGGACCTGCCATCGATAAGCTGGTGAAGGACAACGCCTTCTACCGTTATGCGACCATCCCGGGCGGCATGTATCGGGGCAACCCGAATGACATCAAGACATACGGTGTAGGGGCGACCTTTGTTGCGTCTACAAAGACATCGGAGAAGGCGATCTACGAAGTGGTGAAAGCGGTATTTGACAATTTCGACGCCTTCAAGAAGTTTCATCCGGCGTTTTCCGGCTTGAAGGAAAGCGAAATGATCAAGGATGCGCTATCCGCGCCGCTACATGCTGGCGCGATCAAGTACTATAAGGAACGCGGCTGGCAATAAACGGCTGGCAGGGTGGGGGAGTGTGCTTCCCCACCTTTTCTTTGAATTAGTTCGGCGCTCATCAAGAAAGGTCTTTGGGGATTCACCGTTTGCCGCGGTGGGCGGCGTCTGACCGTTTAAGGGCCAGCCCATGGTTGCCGTTGACAGTCGGGGACCCCACAAACTCGGCTAACGGGTAAAAAGAACCGAACGATCGAAGGGGAGAGGGAGGCAGCGATGGATAACCGTACCATTCCGCTAGTCTTGGGTCTTGCCATCACGCTCGCGACTTCGGGCATATCGGCGGCCACATTCGCGGCCGATATCATTATCGGCACCGGCAGTAGTGCGCGCGTGCACTATAGTGTGGGGCGCGCCATGTGTCGGCAGATCCAGCGCGAAACTCAGACCCTGACGTGTGAGGTGTTGCGGATCGAAGGACGCGATGCCGCCGAACCGCTAGCGGTCCTGTCCCATGTGCGCGACGGCGCCATCGAAGTCGGCCTGGTGCAATCCGATTGGCAATATCATGCGTTTCGGGGCACCGGACCCCTCAAGTTCGTAGACATCAAGTTCGATAATCTGCGGTCACTCTTTTCGCTGCACGGTGAACCCTTCACAGTCATCGCCCGCCGGGATTCAGGTATCAAGTCTCTCAATGACTTGGCGGGCAAGCGCGTCAACATCGGCAATCCCGGTTCAAAGCAACGCGTAATCATGGAAATGGTAATGAAGGCCAAGGGCTGGACGCGAAAGTCTTTTCAGCTTGTGGATGAGTTGACCGAGGCCGAGCAATCGTTGGCGCTGTGCCACAATCGTGTGCAGGCGATTGTTTCAACCGTGTCGCATCCCGATCCGGCAATCGCGAAGGCCATCAAACTTTGCGATGCGGCAGTGGTGGAGGTGTCAGGGGCCGCAATCGATAGACTTATTGCCGACAACCGTTTCTTAGTGGCCACGGAAGTGGCGGCGGGGGTTTACGACCAGCATGACAAGCCGGTCAAGACCTTTGGTGTTATCGTGACGGCTGTGAGTTCCGCCGATGCGGCAGACGACACGACCTATGCCATCGTCAAGTCGGTTTTCGACAACCTACAGGATTTCAAGCGACTACATTCGGCGCTTGGCACTCTATTGCCGGGTCGCATGATGACGGACGGTCTATCCGCACCTATCCATCCCGGTGCGGCGCGATATTTTCGCGATAAGGGGATGATGTAGCTATTCGTGTGACTCGGCCAATAAACTACCGGGGATCTAGGCCACGGTAGGATGAGCGGCAGATAACATGAGCGAAAAAAAAGAAGCCGCGGCAGCCGACCAACAACAGCTGCAAGACATGATCGCCGAGGCCGATACCGGTGGGCGTAAGCCCACTGGTATTCCGGCCAAGGTGTTGTGGATCGTACCTCTTGTATGGTCGCTATTTCAGCTCTGGTATGCCTCGCCCATGCCTTACATTATTGGTAAGGCCGTCCTCAATAGTACCGAGGTACGTTCAATCCATCTCGGGTTGGCGATCTTTCTCGCCTATTTGGCGTATCCTGCGCTGAAGCGTTCACCGCGCCGCTATATCCCAATCCAAGATTGGATATTGGCCACCGTCGCTGCGTTCTGTGCGATGTATATCTTTCTGTTCTATCGTGAGTTGGCGGAGCGTCCTGGCTTGCCGACCACGACCGATCTGGTGGTCTCGGTCATCGGCATCGTGCTTATTTTGGAGGCGACGCGACGTGCGCTTGGACCACCCTTGATGGTGGTTTGTATGGTTTTTATTGGCTACACCTTTGCTGGACACCTGATGCCCGAAGTCATTGCGCACAAAGGGGCGAGTCTGTCCAAAGGCATGTCGCACTACTACCTGACCACGGAAGGGGTATTCGGGATCGCGCTGGGGGTTTCGGCGAGTTTGGTGTTTTTGTTCGTTTTGTTTGGTTCGTTGCTGGAGAAGGCCGGTGCTGGCAACTACTTTATCCGAGTCGCGTTCGCGCTCATGGGCCATATGCGAGGTGGTCCTGCCAAGGCAGCCGTGGTCTCCTCCGCCATGACTGGACTCATCTCAGGCTCTGCGATTGCCAACGTGGTCACCACCGGGACGTTTACCATCCCGCTGATGCGTAAGGTTGGCTTTTCCGCAGAAAAGGCCGGGGCGGTGGAGGTCGCGTCGTCGACCAATGGTCAGCTGACGCCACCCATCATGGGGGCGGTGGCCTTTCTCATGGTCGAGTACGTTGGCATCACCTACCTAGAAGTCATCAAGCATGCGGCGCTGCCGGCACTCATTTCTTATATCGCGCTGGTGTACATCGTGCACCTCGAAGCGATAAAAGCTGGCATGAAGGGGCTGCCCAAACGCAGCACCTCTACCCTTAGTCAGAAACTGCTGAGTTTCTTTACCACCTTCGTTGGTCTCATCGTTCTGAGCGCCGCGGTCTATTACGGACTCGGCTGGATGAAGGGTGTTTTCGGCGCCGCGACGCCCTGGGTCGCAGGGGTGGTCGTGCTTATGGCCTATGTGGGGTTGGTTAAGTATTCCACCTTGTTTCCTACTCTCGATACTGAGCTCGAAATCACGCAACTACCGGAAACCGGTCCAACGGTTAAAGCTGGGCTGTATTACCTATTACCCGTAATCCTGTTGGTGTGGTGCCTAATGGTGGAAAGACTTTCCCCTGGATTGTCGGCTTTGTACGCCTCGATCTTTATGTTGGTCATTTTGCTTACGCAACGGCCGCTGAAGGCGATGCTGCACAAATCGGGCGAAGATATCGGTCGGTGTTTGCGCCAAGGGCTCGATGATGTGTTCGACGGTTTGATCTCCGGTGCTAGAAACATGATCGGCATCGGGGTTGCAACCGCTGCCGCCGGTATTGTGGTTGGTACAATTACGCTGACTGGTGTTGGCTTGGTGATGGCCGAATTCGTGGAGTTCATTTCCGGTGGCTATGTTTTGCCCATGCTCATTTTCACCGCTGTACTCAGTCTGATTTTGGGCATGGGGCTACCGACTACCGCCAATTACATTGTCGTGTCCTCGCTGATGGCGCCGGTTATTGTGACGGTAGGCGCCGCGCATGGTCTTATCGTGCCCTTGATAGCGGTGCACATGTTCGTTTTTTACTTTGGCATCCTGGCCGACGATACCCCGCCCGTGGCCCTGGCCGCCTTTGCCGCGGCTGCGATATCAGGCGGTGACCCTATCCGCACCGGCATTCAGGGGTTTTTCTACGATATCCGCACCGCGATTCTGCCGTTCCTGTTCATCTACAACACTGAGTTGCTAATGATCGGTGTCGAAACCTGGTACTTGCTGTTGGTGACAATCATTACTGCAGTCACCGCAATGTTGTTGTTCGCGGCTGGTACCCAGGGCTTCTTCCTGGCCAAGAGCCGGCTGTGGGAGTCGCTGGCCCTGATCCTCATCGCGTTTACGATGTTTCGGCCAGGTTTTTGGATGGACCAGATCCATCCGCCTTTGCAGTCGGTGCCCGCCACCAACATCTACGAGGTGGCCGAGGGTATGTCGGAGGATGCCCAGATCCGCATCCAAGTCAAGGGCGAGGATCTGGAAGGGCGCGAGATCGACAAAGTGGTCATGTTGCCGCTCGGTGCCAAGGGTTCCGGCGAGGATCGTCTCCGTAAAGCCGGTATAGAGCTCAGATTCGAAGAGGGTAAGGCATTTGTGGACAATGTAGTGTTTGGCAGTACGGCCGACCGCCAGCAGATCGATTTCGACTATGAAGTCGTAAGCATTCGAACGGCAGCGGATCGGCCACCGAGACAACTGTTCTATATTCCTGCCTTAGCACTGTTGGCGGTAATCGTCATGCTACAACTCCGGCGCCGCAGCAAACTAGAGTTGGCGACGGCGCCTTAGAGGAGTGCATACGATGTACAAAGATATTCTGTTGCCTATCGATCTCGAACATGAAAGCACCGAAAAGGCTGTCCCTGTTGCTGTCAATCTTTGCCAGCTCACGGGCGCAAACCTACACATGCTTGCTGTCTTACCCGACTTCGGTATGAGTATCGTTAGTCAGTACTTTCCCAAGGACTATGAGGAGAAGGCATTGGAGACGGCGCTGGACCGATGCCGTGCTTTCGTCAAGCAGCACATTCCCGATGGTATTCAGGTTCGGCATGTCGTCGGTTCCGGCACGGTGTACGACGTCATTCTAAATACGGCGGAAAAAGTAAAGGCTGATTTGATCGTTATGGCGTCCCATCGACCGGAGCTCAAACAGTACCTTCTCGGCCCCAACGCGGCGCGGGTAGTGCGTCACGCCCAGTGTTCAGTGCTGGTTGTTCGGGATTAGCGGGCGACTGGAACTAACTAGATCGCCGCCAGCGCGGCATCTATTGCGCCGCCGAGCTTATTCGTAATTTCTTCCACATGCTGGCCGTCAATAATGAATGGCGGTGCCAGCAGCACATGATCGCCAACGCGGCCATCAATAGTTCCGCCCATGGGATAACACATTAGGCCCTGCTCCATTGCCTTGCGCTTAATCGTCGCGTGTAGACGCAAGTTGGGGTCGAAGGGTGTTTTCGTTTCACGGTCGGCGACGAGTTCGAGGCCCCGGAACAAACCGCGCCCACGGATATCACCGATATGTGGATGGCCGCCAAAGCGATCCCGTAGGGCGCGCGCAAGTCGTTCTCCTTGTCGGCGCACGTTATCTAGCAAGTTTTCTTCGCGGATGACCTTCTGCACTGCAAGGGCGGCGGCGCATGCTGCCGTATGTCCCATATAGGTATGCCCATGTTGGAAGAATCCAGACCCTGTGCGTATGGTGTCGTAGATGTGCCCAGCAACCAGCAACGCGGCGATAGGTTGGTAACCGGCACCGAGGCCTTTCGCCGTGAGGATCATATCTGGCGCAACCCCGTCCTGTTCGCATGCGAACAGACTGCCGGTGCGACCCATGCCACACATTACCTCATCGAGGATCAGTAGTACGTTGTCCCGATCGCAGATTTCACGGATACGTCGGAAGTAGCCAGGCACGGGTGGCACTGCGCCGAGGGTGGCACCGACCACCGGTTCGGCAATAAACGCCAGCACTGATTCGGGGCCTAGTTCTTTAATTTTCGTTTCAAGCTCGTTTGCTACCCTGAGTCCGTACCTCTCATCGGTTTCATCTTCGTGTCGGTCGCGATAGGCATAACAGGGCGAGATGTGATGCGTCTTAATAAGTAAGGGCGCAAATTGCTCACGGCGCCACGCGTTACCACCGACCGCCAAAGCACCCAGTGTATTGCCGTGATAACTCTGGCGCCGGGCGATAAAGTGGCGACGCTGAGGCTGTCCTATTTCCACGAAGTATTGTCTAGCGAGCTTCAATGCCGCTTCGGTGGCTTCAGAGCCGCCGGTCACAAAGTACACGCGCTCGATTCCTGCCGGTGCTGATTCGATCAGCATATCTGCTAGGTCTTCCGTCGGTTGGTTGGTGAAGAACGACGTGTGGGCATAGGCCAAGTGATCAAGCTGTGACTTGATCGCGTTAATGACGGCGGGATGACTATGCCCAAGACAAGACACGGCAGCCCCACTGGAGGCATCGAGGTAGCGTTTACCGTTGGCATCGATCACATAGGGACCGTCACCCCGGGCCGCCAACGGCAACACATGCTGGGTGTGTCGATGAAAAACGTGATCCATGTGTTTGCGCCAACAGTTTATGCCTAGGTGCATGATACAACATCTAACCAGTGTTCCCACGCCGAGCGCACTCCACTCTCAATATCTTGTGATTCGCGTTACACTCTTGATGAGTAAGCTCAACGCGGCACCTACGCTGTAGACCATATCCGAAGCCGTGAATACAAACGAAAGTACAAAAACTTGATGTTCGGCCTGCAGCAGGCAATCCGTAGCGAGCAATCGATTCTGTTCATCGTTGCCTTGGTAATCGGGGTAGCGGTGGGCTATGCAGTTATTGGCTTCCGCGAACTCATTGGGCTTTTCCAGCTGGTGTTGTGCGGCTCAAATTCGGAGGCACGGTTTGCCAGTATGGTAGCCGAGTTCCGGCCTTGGCAGTTGTTGCTGGTTACAACACTCGGCGGTCTTTTAATCGGTTTGTTCGTCCATTACGTCATGCCGGGAAGGCCCAACCATGGTGTCGCAGATGTGATGGAGGCCTGCGTGCTTCGCGGTGGACGCATGGATGTGAAAGCCGGCCTAGGTGCGGCACTAGCGTCGGCAGCGTCAATTGGTGTGGGCGCATCGGTGGGTCGCGAAGGACCGGCGGTGCATATCGGCGAAAGCATAAGCGCGTGGATGGCTGAGCGCTTACATTTTAATCGCGACCTTTCGCTCACATTGGTCGGCTGTGGCGGCATCATTCAATGCGCCGATCGCCGGGGTCTTTTTTGCATTGGAGGTGGTGGTCGGACGATACGCATTGAAGGTGTTTGCACCGATCGTGATCGCGTCGGTAGCCGGTACCGTCGTGACTCGAATTGATCTCGGCAATATTCCTGCGTTTATGTCTGTGCCCGACTACTTCGTTGTCTCGTTTCTGGAGGTACCGGCGTTTGTCTTGTTGGGCATCGCCTGTACTGCCATGGCTACGATCTTTATGTATAGCATCTTTGTTACCGAGGACGTGATAGGCAAGATGCCGATGCCAGCTTGGCTGCGACCCGCGCTTGGTGGATTCATTATAGGTGCTATTGGACTCGCCTATCCGCACGTGCTCGGTGTGGGTTATGAGGCTACCGATCAGGCGTTGAAAGAAGCGCTACCCTCGGGCTTTATGATTGCATTGATTGTAGCCAAGACTGCGGCCACCGCCATCGCGCTTGGTTGTGGTTTCGCGGGTGGTGTGTTTAATCCTTCGCTTTTCCTCGGTGCGATGACTGGCGGTGCCTTCGGTATCATTGCCGCGACCGTCTTTCCGGAACTGTCGTCCAGCCACGGCGCTTTACCATTATGGGGATGGCAGGTGTGACGGCGGCTGTTCTGGGGCCCCGATCTCGACCATACTGATCATGTTTGAGTTAACCAGTAACTACGAACTAACCATCGCAGTGATGATTGTCGTAGTGATAGCGAGCATGTTGACGCAACAGATCACCTGCGAGAGTTTCTTCACCTGCAACTTGAACGACGTAGCATAGACCTCACACAAGCCCAAGAAACAGGTTTGCTACTCGCTGTCACCATCCAAGACCTGGTAAGCGGCAATTACGCCGTTGTTCCCTACCGTGCCGGGCAAGTGCGGCACGCGTTGGCTGCAAAGGGTACTGCGGTTGTCCTCGTTTTGGATCAGGAAGATCGACTTTATGGGCACCTGGCTTCGGTTGACGTGCTTAAGAGTTCCCTAGATGCTGTTGAAGCTAAGGCGTGCGCTGGCGATATTGCGCAGCCTTGTGAAATCGTCGTCCTTCCCCACAACAGCCTTGATCGAGTCCTGTAGTTGATAAGCGCCCATGGTGAGGACTTTCTACCCGTGGTCGATGACACCGCAGAACGGCATATATTAGGGGTCATCTACCACAAGGACTTAGTGCTGGCGCAAAATCGGGTGTTGCTCGAAGCCCGTGCCAGAGACCAGGGTCAGAACTAGGCCCGACTGACTATAATCCAGTGAGGAGTGACCCAGTCCTATTACTGGTGGCCCACAGCGCGCTATAATTTTCTCAGGCCTTCGCTTTTTTGGGGTTCCAAATCCTGATGTTGTTTAAGCAGAAAAAGACAGGCGAGCTGATCGTTAAACCACGGTACTCACCGCGGGTAAAGCTATTTATTGCTGGCCTAATAGTTGTTGTTCTGTTGGTAACCAGTGGGGTCATTTACAATCACGGTTTGAGTATGGCGGGCTTCGAAAGCTTGACGGCGCTGCGTCAACAGCAGGGCCTACAGGAAGTCGTTGCCCAGCTCAAGCAAGATAACCAAGCCCTACGGGACTCGCTGGCGCGCGCCGAGCGCTCGCTGCAAATGGATCAGACCGCGTACCAAGATCTTGATCGTTCGCTCAAGGTTTCATCCCAAGCGATTGTGCGGCTGCGCGAGGAGCTCAACTTCTACCGCAACATAATTTCGCCGCCTAACAAAAAGAGTGGCCTACGCATACAGAGTCTGAAACTCGAGGCTGCCGGCGACGACGGTACGACGGCGATTAGCAAGTATCACTATAAGATGGTATTGATTCAGGCCCTAAACCATAATCGCAAGATCAGTGGAAAGGCGCGATTTGAGATTAATGGGGTACAGGGCGGCGAAAATACGACAATACGATTTCCCCAGGCTGCCGATAAGCCCATTAGCTTTAGCTTTAAGTATTTTCAGGACATAGAGGGTCAAATCGAACTGCCCCAGAACTTTGAACCGCGAACGATAAAGGTTAATGTGACCAGCCGCGGGCGAAACGCACAATCGATAGAGCAGATCTATCCGTGGCCGAAAGCCTAGCGCTGGGACCTGACCAAGGGTGTACTTGAGCCGGGTCATCGGGCGACTTATCTACTATGATATAGACTAGAGCCATATCGGCGAATGGTGGCGGAGGTGATAATGCTGGACGCACTGGGTAGGAAATCGAATGAGAAACCTTGTAATACCATCGATACGCTAGTGGGCGCCAAGGCCGAGCTGAAGGGAGACATTTCCTTCTCCGGCGGGCTTCGGGTTGATGGCAAAATTAAGGGTAATATCACGGCAAAGTCTGGCGGCAACAGCACGCTTGTCCTGAGTGAACACGCTGAAGTCGTAGGCAACGTCAGTGTGCCGCACATGATTGTTAATGGCAGGATCAAAGGCAATGTGCATTGTTTAGAGCGCATCGAGTTGCAACCGAAAGCCGAGATCACAGGTGATGTCCATTATAAGGTTATAGAAATGGCGCTCGGGGCTGCTATTAATGGCAATCTGGTGCACGAGACTGCGCCGGCAACCGGAAAAGGTGCCGTTACCCAGTTTACGCCGCTTGCCGCATCGGGCGGTGGGGATGCCGGTGGGGATAGAGACAAGTAGGAAAAACCATCGCCAAGCTTGAATCTTGCTCAGTATGCCCCCATACTTGCATAAGGATTCTCTGATATAGCGATTGTTACGATCATGAATGCACCCATGCCCGAAATGCCAACCCCGCTCGACTTCACGGATAGTGCAGCGCAGAAAGTCAAAGAGCTAATCGAGGAAAAAGATAATCCTGAGCTCAAATTGCGAGTTTTTATTACTGGCGGCGGTTGTTCCGGCTTTCAGTACGGGTTCACGTTCGATGAGACCGTGAAAGAGGATGACACGCGTGTCGAAAAGGGCGGCGTGATGCTATTAATCGACCCACTAAGCCTTCAGTATCTCGTGGGTGCAGAGATAGATTACCAAGAAGGCCTGGAAGGCGCCCAGTTCGTACTCAAGAATCCGAACGCCAAAACCACCTGCGGTTGCGGATCGTCTTTCGGCATTTAAGCAATCAGCAAGCTGGGGGTAGTTGGGGGTAGTAAGGGAAGGAGGCCTCCGCCTCCTTTTTTCGTGAGCGGATGCTCGTATCGATTCTGTCTGGTCGTTGGAGATCTGCCTATTGTGGGACGATCCCAATTACGGCCTAGATATCTCCCCCAGCACCACGGCGCGCCGTGCACCGGTCACGCTTGGGAGATTGCCTGGCTTACCTGCCAACGTTTGTTGTGCGAGCCAAGCGAAGGCCGCCGCTTCCACCCAGTCAGGATCTAATCCCAACGCCGTAGTTGTATCTATTGGAAGCTTGGGGATCTGTTTGCGTAATTGAGCCATAAGCGCAAGATTGTGGCTGCCGCCACCGCATATGTGGACCCCGTCGACCTTGGGTAAGAACATATCCATTGCTTGTGCGATTGAACATGCGGTGAGCTCAACTAATGTAGTCTGTACATCGGCCGCCGACGGTGTGGGTGTGGTCTTGGTGATATGCCTTTCCAGCCAAGCAAGGTTGAAGTACTCGAATCCGGTACTTTTTGGTGGTTTCAACTTAAAGTAGGGGTCAGCACGCAAATGTGCCAGCAGATCCTGGGCACACTTTCCAGTCGCTGCCCATCGACCGTCAGCGTCGTAAGTCTTTTGCTGATGTTTTGCAATCCAACCGTCGAGTAACGTATTTCCCGGCCCGCTATCGAAGCCCACGACGTCGAGACGCCCATCTGCCGGTAGGTAGCTGACGTTAGCGATGCCGCCGATATTAACGATGACTCGATTTCGATCTGGGAAATGGAACATCCATTGATGAAATGCGGGTGCAAGCGGTGCGCCTTGTCCGCCGGCGGCGATGTCGGCGGTGCGAAAGTCGGCGACGGTGGTGATGCCAGTACGCTTGGCAATTAGTGACGCATTGCCAATTTGAATGCTGTATGGCTGTGGCGCGTTTGGTTCATGGCGTACGGTCTGGCCGTGGCTACCGATAGCCCGAACTTGTCGAGCATCGAGACCTGCCTTACTGCATACATTTTTCGCGGCCTTTGCAAACAGCTCACCCAACGCCATATCTAGTTGCGCCATCGCTTCCGGGTCATTTGCGCTATCGTTCATCGCCGCCCGTAGCCGCTGCCTGATCTCCGGCGGGTAGGGCTCGCTATGAGTTGCCCTTAAGGTGAGCGGGGGTTTGGCAGGAATCGAAACCACCGCGGCGTCGATACCGTCCATGCTGGTACCCGACATTAGCCCAATGAAGTTCATATAAGGAGTGTCTGACTTAATGCTAAACCGATCAAGGTCTGCAGTATGCGCGGGCGAAAGGTGGAGTAACGTACGCATGATCGCAACGGTTGTGCTACTCTCTGCGTGCCTTAAATATGACAGATTCTCGCGCGTTCATGAAAGGTTCCCCTTGCGCCACCTGGGTCGTCGTTATCGGACCAGGGCTTCATTTCATCTACCCACATGCCCAACGTCGATGAATCGGTAGCGCTTCTGACGCGTGGCGTTGATGAAACGCTGCTCGAAGCAGAGCTAACCGAGAGACTCACGGCCGGTAAGCGGCTGCGGGTGAAGGCGGGGTTTGATCCTACTGCACCAGACTTACATCTAGGTCACACGGTACTCATCAACAAGATGCGGCAGTTCCAGGACTTGGGACACGAGGTGTTGTTTTTGATCGGCGATTTTACCGGCATGATCGGCGACCCAAGCGGCAAAAATTCCACACGGCCACCGCTTACACAAGAAGAAGTGAAAGCGAATGCGCGAACCTATGAAGAACAGATCTTCAAAATCCTGGACCCAGAGCGGACCCAGGTTATGTTCAATTCCACTTGGATGAACGAAATGAAGGCTGCCGACATGATAAAGCTTGCGTCGTTGCATACGGTGGCCCGCATGCTGGAACGAGATGATTTTCATCAACGCTATACCGGTGGCAAGCCAATCGCGATTCATGAATTTCTGTACCCGCTCGTACAAGGCTATGATTCGGTCGCTATGCGAGCTGATGTGGAGCTTGGCGGCACCGATCAGAAGTTCAATATGTTGATGGCCCGGGAAATACAGAAACATTATAAGCAGCCATCGCAAATAGTTGTGACGCTTCCCATCCTCGAAGGGACAGATGGGGTGCACAAGATGTCGAAGTCGCTAGGGAACTATATAGGTATCAACGAGCCACCCGAGGAACAGTTTGGCAAGCTCATGTCGGTTTCCGATGAACTCATGTGGCGTTACCTTGAGTTGCTCTCATTTGAGGAGATGGCAACTATTACTAAATGGCGTCAAGAGGTGGAGCAGGGGCTTAATCCTAGAGATATCAAGGTTCGTCTGGCTAAGGAGATCGTCAGTCGGTTTCATGATGACGGCGCGGCAGATAGAGCGCACCAAGATTTTGTCGCGCGCTTTCAGAAGGGAGAAATGCCTGAAAACATTCCGGAACCTCCCCCCCTAACATCCGATGGTTCGGGTCTTGCGGTTCCGCGAGTTCTCACAGATACGGGGCTGACCGTGAGTACGTCAGAGGCCATACGGTTGATTAAGCAGGGCGGGGTTCGTCTCGACGGTGAGCGCGTGAGCGACCCCGAGCAAAGAATCGCGCCCGGAGAGACTGTCGTGTTTCAGGTGGGAAAACGCAAATTCGCCCGCGTAACCATTAAATCGAAATAACCAGCTGGGAGCGGTATTTCCTGCTGGTAGTAGGCATTTTGCCGAGAGTTTGCCGCTACTTTGCCCCAAGTAGCGTAATTTCCGCTAGTGGATGATTGACCCTTATACACAAGGGTGTATACTGCGCGGGTTGTCCGGCCCCCGGCTCGGGGACGCCGGTGTGCTCTTTTACAATGTGGATCAAGTAATTTGTGTGGGCGCTTTCGTCGTTCTGGGTCCAACTGGTTTGGTCGTGATACCGGCGTGAGTCGGAGTCGCGACCGCAATGTTTTGTCCTCTTCCTTAGGGGACGCAATATTTTAATCAGAGAGTTTGATCCTGGCTCAGATTGAACGCTGGCGGCATGCCTAACACATGCAAGTCGAACGGCAGCGCGGGGAGCTTGCTCCCTGGCGGCGAGTGGCGGACGGGTGAGTAACGCGTAGGAACCTACCCAGTAGTGGGGGACAACCCGGGGAAACTCGGGCTAATACCGCATACCCTCTACGGAGGAAAGCAGGGGATCTTCGGACCTTGCGCTATTGGATGGGCCTGCGTTGGATTAGCTTGTTGGTAGGGTAAAGGCCTACCAAGGCGACGATCCATAGCTGGTCTGAGAGGACGATCAGCCACACTGGGACTGAGACACGGCCCAGACTCCTACGGGAGGCAGCAGTGGGGAATATTGGACAATGGGGGCAACCCTGATCCAGCAATGCCGCGTGTGTGAAGAAGGCCTGCGGGTTGTAAAGCACTTTCAGTAGAGAAGAAAAGCCTATGGTTAATACCCGTGGGTCTTGACGTAACCTACAGAAGAAGCACCGGCTAACTCCGTGCCAGCAGCCGCGGTAATACGGAGGGTGCGAACGTTAATCGGAATTACTGGGCGTAAAGCGCGCGTAGGCGGCTTTGTAAGTCGGATGTGAAAGCCCCGGGCTCAACCTGGGAATGGCATTCGATACTGCAGAGCTAGAGTATGGTAGAGGGAAGTGGAATTTCCGGTGTAGCGGTGAAATGCGTAGATATCGGAAGGAACACCAGTGGCGAAGGCGACTTCCTGGGCCAATACTGACGCTGAGGTGCGAAAGCGTGGGGAGCAAACAGGATTAG